>Ga0123355_10015845_pt1 | contig 11859 bp, 7 predicted proteins | sample TergutEmb28metaG_3_FD_89872 | JGI IMG/M metagenome (GOLD analysis project Ga0123355, IMG submission 89872) | Embiratermes neotenicus P1 segment gut microbial communities from Petit-Saut dam, French Guiana - Emb289 P1 | ecosystem: Host-associated > Arthropoda: Insects > Digestive system > Gut ... | reverse complement strand
TCCATCCTCAGGAGCTTGCGACTTATTTGTTGAGTTATTTCATGGGTTGTATTGATCTGGTTCGGTGTGTGTTGGTGTTACGTTGTGGTTTGGCTGTGGTGGTGTGGTATCCGTATGCAGGCTCAGCCGAACACACCGAACCAGATCAATACAACCCATGAAATAACTCAACAAATAAGTCGCAAGTTCCTGAGGATGGGTGTATTAACATCCGAAACATGTTGAGCATTAAATAATGAAATAATAAAGCAAGTGACATCAAGTTTGTCTCTCTTTATTCAATTGTCTTTGACTGTTCAGGGCGGAGTCAAGAAGTCACTCCGAAAGTTTGGTAGCTGTATACCAAGATACACAGTGCCATGTGCCATGGGACTGGGATTTTCACCTTCTCCGGTGTGGAGCCTCAAATCCCAAAATCTCACTCTCTTATGCCAGTCTTCTCCTAAACATGTCACAGTTTCGATTAAATTAAAGAAGCCTGCACCGGAGATGTCCTAAAGCGCACATTACCTCATTTGTCTTGATGTGACGGGTGAAATATAAAGGCAAGATTAGTCCTGAAAAGTACGTCTTAGAAGAAATAGACCTTGTTATCTGTCACGCGGGCTCTTAAGAAAAAGTGTTTTCTTCGAAAGCTGCACGTGATATCATGAATAAACGAATGTCAGAGGGCTTCGAACACGTGCTTGACGAAGGACACATTTATATTTCCCCTGCTTATAAAAGTGCAAATGTGACGTCCGCGCAAGTAAGGCTAATATTTTTATTCATATATCGACAATTTAAGTGGTAATAACGCTGTAAACAAACATTAGAGCCCTCATTTTTAGGCGCGTTCGAAAAATTGCGAAAAGCGACTACAAGCTTCGCCACGTCTGCCCGTCCGTCCGTCTATCCTTCCGCCCGTCATTCTGTTCTCGTGGAACGAATCGGCTCCCACTTGAGGGATTTTCATGGAATTTGATATTTCAATATTTTTAGAAAAACTGTCGAGAAAATTAGTTTCATTCAAATCGGACAAAAATAAAGGGTACTGTACATGAAGAGCAATATACTTTTTTGATCATATCTCGCTCAGGTCTACTTAGAAGGAAAGTGTTTCATACAAAGTTGTAGAGAAAATCGAACCACACATTTTCTGTTCAGTAACTTTTTTGGGTGGGGGGATACTGTAGAGTGGAGCAGGCCGCAGATGACAATACGGCGCATGCGCATTGCATGTTTGATACCTAAGGCTACAAATACACACACGGTTTGTGTAATACTTATTGCTTTACCACCGCAACCATGGGTGCACGAGCGCGCCTCAAAGTTACGTCATACGTGCATTGCCTCCCTTGTTTCTGATTATCGTATCACGACGAGAAGCGTTGCGTCCTCTGTTTCTCGTATCACATTATCGTTTGAATCAAATGGGATTGGTGAACCTCTTAATGGTAAATGGTGAAGGTTTCAGAAGCGAATATACTTTTTCGGCATTCGCTTTAGCAGCTGATGGTAACGCGGAATAAAAGTCATTCAGTAGCCGGTAATCTTTTTGAAGTTCTAAAGTGAATGTTTTCGAATACGTATATAGGTTACTATCTGTACATCACCTCGTCTGTCTTTCGTTCCCTCTTCAGACAATAGGCATACTCCATGGAAAAGCGAGAGTGTTGGTATAACTATTATATTCTAAACTTGTGTCTTGGAGGTGACTATTTCGAATGTCTGCCGGGACACCGGATTTCCTGAAAGAGATTATTCGTGATTTTGCTCAGTCCAGCTAGAAAAACCGCTGGTAAACCAACAGTTCATCGACGTAACACAGCAGCTTCCTTCCTGATACTTCCCAATTAACACTCACTTATCTCACGATTCAAAGCTGTAAAATCTGAGATTCTAACAGCGCCACAAAATAAAACGTAAATAAATAAAATACATAATTTCTCGTGCTTGGGTGGCGAGGGTTGTTCTAAGACTATACCAACGCAGAAATCACGAATAAATATTCACGTTGCTATCGGAGTTTTCAAGCACGGTTCCTGTATTTGAGGACTCTAGAACTGAGTGCCAGATGATATTTTGGTAATTGCAAGGAACATTCCAGCTCTTGAAGCAATGTGTGCTGAGATAAGCAGAGAAGAGGGTAGAGTGGACCTGGTAATAAACCCCGACAAGACCAAATATATGAGATTTTCAGCGTCCCCATCCCGAAGATCACTGAAAGGGGCAGCCATAAATGGTGTAACTTATGAAGGAGTAGCCGAGTTCATATACTTGGGTACGCTAATCAGTAATGATAATAGCGTGGAAAAAGAAATACAAAGACGTATTTTGACCGGCAATGGAACTTATTTTGCCGCTATAAGTCTCTTCAAGAGTAGGTTTTTATCCAGAGCTAGTAAAATTATATTATATAAGACACCAATATGACCGGTAATGTCGTATGGAACGCAAGCATGGACGTTGACGAAGAAAGAAGAACAAGCTCTGCTAATTTTTGAAAGGAAAATATTTAGACGAACATACCACGTATGGTCCTAAATATGAAAGTGGGAAAGTCGGACGAATCGAGAACTAGAAGAGATGAGCAAAGGAGAAATATAGTAAAATGGATAAAAAGGCAAAGGATAAGCTGGTTTGGGCACCTAGAGAGAATGGAGGTGGATAGGATACCCAAAAAGATCTTCACTGAAGAACTGGAAGGGACGAAGAGAAGGGGAAGACCCAGAAAAAGATGGAAAGAGGAAGTAGAAAGAGGTCTTCAAGTGCTGGGAGTGAGAAGATGGAGAGAGTTGGTGGCAGGTAGGAAAAAATAGGACATTGTTCGACAGGCCAAAGCCCATAGTGGGCTTTAGTGCCAATGGAAGAATAAGAATAAGAAGAAGACGAAGAAGAAGAAGAAGAAGAAGAACTGGGTGCCAACGATATTTACATAATTCTTTCATCACTGAATAATGAGCACCCTTTTATCACGATTTTCATTAGGTTAGAAAAGATAAGAAACATACGTTTCTACACGAAGTTACGAACATTAAAGTTTATCTCTTCTGCATAAGAGTGTCGCCCTTGGAAAAGAGAGAAACGGGAAGAAACGCAGCACGTTGCACACTGATATCACAGCAGTAAATTCCTTTATTTCTCTTTCTTGTATTTCGCTCAGAAAAATTACTTTTCTTTCCTTTCTTCTTACCTTACAGGTTCATTATGTTACTGGTACGTATTACGTTAGTGAATGAATGGAGAAGAATTAGTGAAGGACTTTAGAAAGGCCTGCCATTTAATAGCTAACTTTCTACCCTTGGAAGAAAAGTTGGTTGGTTAGATCAAGGTGCTGTTTGTATGTACCCCATTTAAACTTTCTATCATGTGACTGACTTTTATAACATGCTGTATGAACGTTTTACTTTCAGAGACAACTCCAAAGCTGTGCTTCAAAATTTTCTAACGTCAGGAATAAAAAGGTGGTTGGAGTACGAACTTTTGAGGTGGGAACGACTTAAGCGTAAACTAATTTAGTATTCACAAGTGGTATAGTAATGGATCTTCAGAAATAAATAAATGTTGTTACGGTAATGGACAGATAGAATAAGGAATGATGAAGTTTTTCAAAGGGCGAAAGACGAAAGATTACTTTTAAAATTTTAAAAAATAGAAGCCACTCGTGAATAAGGCATACAATTAGGCATAACGAGTTTGTTGTAAACATCCTTGAAGGAGCAATATTTGGAAAAAAAGGTCGTGGGAAGACCTCGACTACATTACTAAAAGAAAGTCGCCAGAAACACAGGAGGTGACAGTTGTACAGGAATGAAAAGAATGGATTGCAACAAATCCAGATGGAAAACTGCCAGCCAATGAAAAGACTGAGGGATAAGAAGAAGAAGAAGAAGAAGAAGAAGAAGAAGAAGAAGAAGAAGACGGTAATAGTTTGTAGGATGTAAACGAAATGTAGTATCCTTGCACAAATTGCATTCGTATTTCTGGTTGACGAAGATAACTGTTACTTGAAACTCGAAAGTAGCACGAACATAGTCCGTTAATAGACCCACACACGTGTCTGTGAAACGTGGTTCGTAGTTCATATCTAAAACATGGCGGCGGTAGAAAGCATTAAATTCACTTCCCGCAAATAATCAGAATATAATATGAATACACGTAGGTCTATAACCTAGTAATTACAATTACAGGTATAGGGGAATGAACATCTACGCATCAGGACATCCTGTTGAACGAGTTACAGTTGGTGCTGTTTTGTATTTTGTGTCCTTTCGCTTTCCGTATTTAAGAAGTGTTCATATGAAATAATCCATGTCTTCGGCTTCCTGTGATTCTTACTGCGCACCTTATAAAAGTTGCAGGGAATAAATGTGAGACAAAACATCATGTTCGTTCGAAGCCAAATCCCATTTTAACTCAATTGTTCGTTGAAGAGAAACTTTTTAATTTCCAGTTACATTAAATTGTTCAACCGCTCTACCTGGAGGTTTCGCTGGGCGTGTCTGCGTATTGTTTACCTATTTTATCTTCTTCCTTTTGTCAAGTAATAAATGTCAGACAGTATGACAGAATGTCACTGTGAGGACCATTGTTATGAAAGGCATTTTGTTTAGCGTGCATTTATTACAACCTACAACAAGAAAAACACGATAGTGATATTTCCGCGCCTTGCCGGCTCGTGTCGCACTGTGCAAATTACGTCTGCAAAACAACTAAATTTTCCCTTCAGTTCAAATCAGTTAAGTTGCAAACCAGCCGACCCGTGTGTTTTTTTTTTGTATCGACCTGGAATTCTACAAGGGCGTAAAACGTATTCGTATGTAACCGTGTAAAGTGGCCATTATTTTTAACCTGATTTCTTTTAAAGAACGATAGACTTACTGCATCATTGTGTGCTTGTGTTTGCTTGGTAAGGTGTGAAACAATGAATGGAATTTCACAGAAATATCTATGAAATATACAGAGGCAACTTCGTACTTTTTCTTTCTAAGCAGGTTTACAAAACTGCGAAAAGGGACTGTTAGATTCATAGCGTCTGTCTTTGTACGTCTGTCCGTCCGTCCGCATGGAATAAATTAGCACCCACGTGACGGATTTTCATAAAATTTTATATTTGAGGGTTTTTTTTTTTTTTAAATTTGTCGAGAAAATTCAAATTTTACTGACGGGTATTTTACACGAAGATCTATGTACATTTATGACAGTGTCTAGCTAATTTTTTCTTGGAATGGAAAATGTTGTAGACAACAGTTGTACAGTAAATAAAAACACAAGTTTTATGTTCAAAAACTTTTTTTCGGAATATCGTGCCGTTTATGAGATAATGTGCAAACATTTTCCACATCCCAACAGGCCACAGATGACAGTATACCGTAATAAGTCGCAGGCGTTTGAATGCTGAATAACTAAGGGTACTGAAACACACTGATAACACGAGGCTTATTCAGAATGTAAGTACCGTTTCGCTGTAAAAAATCGACTAACTTTTCGTGTAAAATTTTATTGTTATCAGATTCTACATCCTTCAAATTATTTTTCCACATATTCGCCGCCATTATTGAGGTATTTATCGTAGCGGGGCACACGTTTTTGTATACCCTCCTCATAGAATGCGGCCGCCTGCGATCCAAATGACTACTGACAATGTCATAGAATAGAGTCCTTGATATCTGAGGAAGTGCAGGGACAGATCAGAAATAGTGAAACGTCTGTCGTCACGCACTCTTTCGTTGACCTTACGCACCAAATCATCATTCACCAAAGACGGACGCCCACTTCGCGCCTCAGCGTGCACGTTCTCTCGTCCTTCATTGAACATCCGAACACATTTCCTAACCATGCCATCACTCATCGCATTGTCACCATGGACTTGACAGATCTGATGACGAATGTCACTTGGTAGCACATGCCTAGCGTTCAAAAAACGAATTACAGACCGTATTTCACAGTCGGCGGCCCCTTCAATTGTCTTAAACATGTTTAACGCACAGGAACAAATATTAACATAACACGAATTTCACGAAATGGCGTCTGTAGCTTCTCAGTTGATAGAGGAAGTCACTGCACATGCGCAAAGTGACAGTCTCGAGGATGTGCGAGGGATATGCGCAGACGGTACTTACTTTCCAAATAACCTACTTACATAATACTTCCCAGCTACAACAATGGTAAGACGAACGCGCCTTAATGTTGCGATTTCCGTAAATAACCTCTTGTTTGCTTTGCTATGGCGACTGTCACACAAAAGGGAGCGACTGATAAATCACGGCTCTGCATTTTGGTTCATATTGCACAATTATATTTGCGAAATTAAGTTTATAAATCAACGACTTACTGTATGCGAAACCGTTATGGAAAGCATGTGTGTTCAACAATGGGGCACACTTTTCGGGTTTTACGTTATTTTGATTTAAATTACCGAGCAAATGACACTTATGGAGGTAAAGGTAAAGGTAAAGGTAAAGCAGTCCCATTACAGGCCTGGACAGACACAGAGGGTTCATGGAAGTCTCCCAGATTTCGTGACAACGGCACATGATTGTGGTAGGTTGTCAGCCTTACGCACCGGCCGCCTTTACCCCCAGGAAATATCTCTGGTACTCATTTCTCTTAAAGGCTGAGTCGACCCCAAGGCCATAGTGCAATCGGAAGGATTTTAAGTCAATTAAAAATCCACTGACACCAGCTGGGACCGAACCAGCGACCTTACGATTTGTAGCACAGCACCTTAATCACTGTGCTACCGCGGTCCCCGACACGTATGGAGGGGAAACTTAAAGGAAAGAGAATACTCGGTAGACGTATGCGTAAATGGGATATGGACATGGCACTCGATGTTAAAGAAATCGGATGGGAGGACGTGGAGTGAATGCATATGTCTCAGAATGGTGACAAGTGTCGGACTCTGAAAAGAGAAAAACTTCAGTTTGCATAACAAGAAGGGTCTGCTTCACAAGCTGAGGATCTGTTGGCTCCTCGAGAACAGATCTGTGCCATTGAATGAGCGAGTGGGAGGGGGTGGTTGGTTAGTTATTTAGTTAGTCACTCAGACCTTCTGTCTGTCTGTCTGTCTGTCAGTCTGCCTGTTAGCTATCTGCAGTTGCATTATTTAATAACAGTAGAGAGGAACAACAAACATGTAATTTACGGAGCAGAGCACGAGGAAGGAAGGAAGAAACAAGAAAGAAATAACAGCAAAAGGGCAAGAGACAGTAAAAAAGTTGAATAGTTTAAAATATGTGCTTATGATGTTTTAACTTCAGATAGGAAATATACAAGGACGGCGGAGATAATTACTTGTGTGAAATGAGACGCTCTTTGGCACTGGGACGATGGAACGCGTCTAAGTGGAACAGATACGTATTGCTGTAAGTATAAGAAATACGTGTTTTCTGGATTTTGTGTTCTGTTATTTGGTTGTTTCCGTCCGAGTTCTTTTACTCTTATTTGGTTTTTGTATGTTTGTTTAATCATGTTTATATTGCTGAACCTTATAGTTAATTTTTAAGTTTTTATAAGCTAATTTCTTGATACTGCCTACGGGAAAATATCTGGCCCCAGGCGCATATCTCAACAAGTTTGACTGTGGTGCCCAGTGACTGAGAATAGCTTTCGCCACAGTGGGTACTAGACTACGTTCTTTTTCTCATTGTACCTGAAGAAGGAAGCATATCCTTTTCCGAAACACGTTTCTCTGTTAAAATTAGGACTATGGTCTACATAAGTCCGAAAGAATAAGATTGTTTAACTAATTGGATTTTTACTCTTCATCCATTTCTATCAGAGTGATAAAATCAAGTAGTCTAGCTGGGCGGAGCGTGGGCGAAACAGAAAATGCCTACATTTTATTAGGAAACCTGAATAAGAGAGATCGCTTGGCGAAACAGCGCACAGATTGGATGAAACTAAACATCAACATGAGACTTACGCAAGCTTGTGTGACGGTGTATAATGGCTTTATTTTGTTCCTGTTGTAAATGCAGCAACGATTCTTAATGTTTCATATAAGGACGGAAATTTGTGGGCCAACTGATTGACAGCTCACTGCGGACTCTACCGCATGGGGTAGTGGAACTAATAGTATAAATAAAGCGGTAGGTGTCGTAGTGAAAATGATTCATGAAGCATTACGCTTCAGTTTATAAGTCACAACGCTTGGCGAAACATATATCGCATCGCAGTAGTACGATTAACGTGACGTCACTGACCTCTCATTTAGCAAAAACAATATGTGAGCCATGCAATATTTAATATCGCGGTTACTTTTTCCCCTTTTTAAAGGAAGTGATAACCGTACGGCGTGTAACTAAAGTCGTGCCTGTGACGGAGATAGAAAGTTATTTTGATTAAAATACCTTTCAGATTCAATTTTCATACCAGCCTTGTGGGTCGTATTCTCGTTGCAATTAAGCTAGACTGGGTTGGTTGTACCGGACAGAATCTACAGAAAGGAAAAGGGGAAAAAACACGCAAACACACACGCAGATCCATCCCGTCGTTCGTTTTTCATATGACGGTGCATGTTTTAATCACAAAAGTGAGGTTAGTTTGTAACCATAGAGCATGGAACTGCCCGGATTCAAGGGTTCTCATTCCATTAACCGAATAGATAAACCCGATATGTTGCTCGCTGAAAATATCTGTACGTGTATATATATATATATATATATATATATATATTTCCTCTATCCAGTTTACGGTATTCAAGGATTTCAGAGAAGATTTACTTGCGCTCCGATAAACCGACAAATAGCACCAATATGATAGAAGGGTGATTTCATCCCCTTGTCAGGGAAATATGTGAGGAGTTAACAATATATATGTGTCACTGAACGCTAAAAGACTCGGTATGAAAGATATATGTAAACAACATCAAAACCGAAAATAATTACAAAATAACTGGTTTGTGAATAGGAGAGATTTCAATGATTAAATATGAATTACATAAAAAATGAATTAACGGTAAATGTCACGATTTTTCCGAAAGTATTATTCATCATTATTTCTTCGTACATAGTGCTATTTCTGCCGCTCCAAATAAAAATGTTCATACATTTTTAATAACAGTTAAGATGAAATGTGCTAAAAATCCTTATAATACTATAAAAATACCTTCGCCATACAAATTGATATAGATATCTGTGTCTTCTCGATATCTGTTTCGATTTTTTCTTTCTCTATGCTAATGGAAATATCTGTGGAAAATTGAATGAACAATTTCGTATATATGTTCTGCGTGTCGGGTCCAGCTGACCTTTATATGTAACAGAAAAAATGACTATCCTGTCATATTTTACTTTTTAATTTTAAAATTTTATTTATTTTCTAAAACAACACTTCACTAGATTTCTAATAATTTTAAAAATTCAGTCAATGTGCCGTCATTTTACGTAAATAAGTATATCAGTTTGCATTACTGTAGTTCTAAATTTTAGGACTTTCAAGGTTCCTGAATTCTTATACATCAGTGGTTATTAATGAGGAGTTGAAAATTTCCAGGGTGAAGTGACGTTTCTTTAGAAAACGTTAAACGGAGCCTTGCAAATGCTGCAGACCTAGTACCCAACGTAGCTATTTCTAGCCGCACTCAGATGCATTTTGAGACCGAAGTTTGCGGTTAGTTTATAAATCGAAATATGTCTTGTTTTCGGTGACAGGCGTAGTTCGTCCGAGGTTAGAACCCTACATTTTTTAAATAGTGGTAACATGCAGGGTTGATGTGATAAACTGGTGAGATCATTGTTCCTTCCTTAAAGGTGAAAAGGTAAAGCAAAGCCTGTTCAGGCCGGGACAGGCCCAGAGGGTTCCAGGAAGTTGACGCTCCAAGATCTCATGACAATCGCCACGTGAAGTTGGTAGGGTTGTCAGTCCTATGCACCGGAAGCCTTTACCCCTAGGAAATATTCCTTGTACTCATTTCTGTTAGAGGCTGAGTAGAACCCAGGACCATAGTACGGCCGGAAGGGTTATGCAAATGAAAGATTCCAAATGCACCCTCAGAAATCGAATCTGCGACCTATAGGCTTGTAGCGCAGTGCCTGTTCCTTCCTTACAAAACTGTATGCAGTATGTTGCAGATATAGTTATTTCACGAAGGTATATCTGCAAGGTCATATTTAAAAACAAGAATATCCAAACATTGATAACTTCAATATCGAATGCTTTTCTTATAGGTCTAATGTTTGCATCTTTTGTCTGAAGACAACCCAGACTGTGTTCAACGGCATGATGAATGGACTAATAATTTTAACTATGTATGACGAAACTACAGGGTAGAAGCAATTCCAAAATGAGAAAGTTCATAATTTGTACCTTTAAACAAATATTGTTAGTAAAAGCAGTCCCGTTACAGGCCCGGAGGGGGCCAGAGGGTTCCAGGAAGTTCAGGTTCCCAGATTTCGTAACAACGGCACAGAATGGTGGTAGGTTGTCAGCCTTACGCACCGGCTGCCTTTACCCCCAGGAAATGCTCCTGGTACTCATTGCTGTTAGAGGCTGAGTCGACCCTAGGGCTATAATGCGATCGGAAGGATTTTATGTCAATGTCAATGACGCCAGCTGGGATCGGACCAACGACCTTCCGATTTGTAGCACAGCACCTTAACCACTGTGTTACCGCTGTCCCCAAATATTGTTACTAGTGACAGGAAATATGTTGGTAAGAGAGGGCCAGGGTGGGCGTTCGCATGGGAAAAAGCTGAAGTGCACATAAAATTTTATTTGGAAACATAGATGAATGTAGGAGGATACATTCAAACTGATGTTCAACAAATGTGTGAGGGTGTGAAGTTAATTCACTGTGCGTATGGTAGGGCACAGTGGCGGTGTTTTCTTAATGCGTCATGAATTTTGTGTTCCATGACGGGAGAGAAAGTTCTTGACCTTTATAAGAACTATAAATATTATTCATGAAAAACATTTCACTGTGGAATTTAATTAGAACACCATAAGTTTTAGTGTTGCTTTAATAGAATGGTTCAGAATACAGAAAGTTCGATTGTTGTGGAATGGACTGACAATGCGAAATACAAGGTTTTATCTGCTTTATACCGTAGAATCGTGTAACGTGCCAGACCTGTGTTAAAGATGCTATAGTACCTGGATTTTGGCACGATAGACTTTTTGTTATTTAGCGCCGTGTTTGTGTTTGTGGGTATTTTAGTATATGATGAATTCGCTTAAGATCTCCGCTCTTCTGAGATGTTAAGCAGAGTGGCTTATTATTTACCGACGTTTTGGGACAAACTGTCGATCTCATCTTCAAGAGTCACGAAGTCATAGGAACTTCTTTGACTGCTTGATTCTTGAATAGGGGACCTATAGGTTGTCCCGAAACGTCGGTAACTACCCATCAACGCTGCGTAAACATCCCAGAAGAGCAAGACCTCATTTACAAGGCGGCGGAAGATTGACGACACTCATATAATGGCTTGCTTTTTCATATAACGCATGTTTGAAAGATATCAGTTTAAATTATACAATTCTTAATTTAATCGCCAACCAAAAATGTGGGTAAGTTTAGTTTAGAATTTGTTACACTGGTTTACCATTCACCTTGTAGGCTACATAATAAGATTAAAATTCAATAAAAATTTATCATAGTGCATACATAATATGCCACTGATATCATCTGATTCTGTTGGTGAAGCAAACATGACGTCCGATTTCTTGTTTTTAAGCTTTCGCCGTGTTCTAAATGTAATTTATTCCTTTTTGGGTAGTTCCCCGGCGTCTGAGTTCTAATTGCCGACGTTTCGGAATTCACTATCGGTTCCATCTTCATAGGCAGGTGAATGAAGTATGCCTGCCTATGAAGATGGAACCGATAGTGAGTTCCGAAACGTCGGCAATTAGAACTCAGACGCCGGGGAATTACCC
>Ga0123355_10015844_pt1 | contig 11859 bp, 7 predicted proteins | sample TergutEmb28metaG_3_FD_89872 | JGI IMG/M metagenome (GOLD analysis project Ga0123355, IMG submission 89872) | Embiratermes neotenicus P1 segment gut microbial communities from Petit-Saut dam, French Guiana - Emb289 P1 | ecosystem: Host-associated > Arthropoda: Insects > Digestive system > Gut ... | reverse complement strand
TGTCGAGACAGTAGTCAATAATCAACATCTGGAATTGACAATAAATCATCTATATTGTTGCATCTTGTTGGTATTCTTTCTTCACGCTTTGCTCACGATGCACGGTCACAGGAACATAAAGCTAACAAAGACGGTGTGTGCAGACAAGTTTGATACAAACACAATCCCAGTGCCACTTTTAAGGTTTAGGAAGTCCAAATTCACTAGCTCGTGTTCAATAAGCCAGAAACCGTCTTAACGATGCGGCCCAGGCTGAAAACAAGCACAGCACGGAATGAAAAGGTGAGTTCAAAACAACAGTGCATCTCCCTTTGTCAGCAACAATGACTGTACTCTGGCCCAAAATCTAATTTACTCAAAGCTTTCAGGGTAGTTTCTGTATGGGATTTCATTACATCACAACCCATCTACAAAAGTTCAACGCAGGGATCTGACGATAGTGCATTACATTTAGGAATACTTAGCATTTTGAAACTGCGTACATCGTCTGGGACATGGGCACAAAAAAGGTAAGAAAATGTAAAGTTGTTTCCCTGCTGTCTCCAAATGGTGGCACACCAAAACATACTTCAGTATCTCACAGCTGACAAAAACGTATACTTGCAAATAAGTGTACAGTGCGTGTGCGTGTGTGTGTGTATTGCGTACTCTAGGCTATATTCATATTACACGGGTTCTGAGGTTGACTTAACTCACTGTGCTCCGTATGCCTTCCATTTTTGTTAACATACATTCCTAATTACACTGGATTTTGAAATATTAACAGTTTCAGAATGGGGGACAAATGACAATGGTGATAAACACAATATTAAGAATAACAAATTCGAAAACATACCAACACCATCCAGCGGATTCCTTTCTTCAAAAAGCTGATCGTTCCTCAGCTATTCATGAAACTCCCCTCATTTTATGGACTGCGAAACTCCATCGCCGCCTACAGAACAGCCTGTCACTTGTCCCCATTCTAAGTTAAATCAGTCCAGTCCACGCTGCCCCAACCAATTTCTTTAAAATTCATTTAATATTATCCTCCCACCTATTCCTAGGTCTTCCAAGCGGTTTCTATCCTCCATCTTACCCCACTGAAACGCTGTATGCACCTCTGCTCTCCCTAGTTCGAGGCCACATGTACTAACCATCACCTTCTCATTAATATTAAAATCCAAATTTTGATGTTTTGCTGACCGTGCATCTCAGTATAATCTTAGCAACTGACCAACTTATTGCACAAATTCTTGTTTTGTAACAAGTTTATTATATTCCTCTACATGTTTCGAGCACTGTTGTGCTGATCATACCAGATGCCGTTTAAAACAATTTGACCTCACGATGATGAGCACAACAGTGCTCGAAACATGTAGAGGAACATAATAAACTTGTTATAAAACAAGAATTTGTGCATTAATTTGGTCAACTGCTAAGATTAAAATCCAATTAGTATCTGTTGAGAAGTACAAAACATAAAGCGCCTCACTGTACAATGCCCTTCAGTTCTCTCTTATCTAAACCCTCTTAGACCCAAATATCTTTCTCAGCACACTATTCTCCAACAACCCCAGCGTACATCCCTCCTTGAATGTGACAGACCAAGTTTCACAGTCATGTAAACATCGGGCAAATCTACAGTCCGACAATTCCGAAACATACGCAAGATACAACAATTCTGGTACATTCACACCTCTTTGTGTATTTCGAAAATCGTATGACTCGGGAGAAAAACTACTGAACACAAAATGCGCGTCACACTTTTTTGTGCACCTCCCCATTCGAAACACTTTTCAGCGTGACAGACACACAGCAAGATAATGCTCGACGTGTCCGCAGAAAGGCACGCACGTTTGCATGTGTCCCTTACAGTGTCCGATTGTAACCAACACTGGATTGTGCAGACAATTCCTGGTGAATTGCCGCGATATAAAACCGAATAAAAACAATGTCAATAAATACCGAGTTGTTACATGAGGGTAGATTGATACAGCAACGCTAATACGAGAACTTTGGGTAGTTATTCGTTGCAATCGCGCGAAAAATGGCTAACACGACAAATAATATTATCTAATGGAATAAAGAAACTACTGAAGCAGCAACAGAGACAGCGGACGATGAGAAGGCAAAACCATACGGAGTAATACCTTGTTGCTTATTCCCACACTCTGTGAACCGCTGGTAGATGTGTAGAAGCACAATGAAATTCAAAATGTCATGACACACTTCAGTTCCGACGTCACCACCCGCCGGGGAAAAAAAAAATGCTGTACAGGACGAAAGAGGTGTCTGCGGGATTTTAAACGCTATCAGTTGGCAACGTTGAAGTTCTAATACGGATAAAATATTATTTTATAAATTATAGCAAATTACAACAGAATTTTATCACGATAATACGGCGAATGTGAAACTAAAATAGGAAATCCTAATTTTATTTCGTCGGAGAACACTTTTAAGACAAATGATAAATATAATTTGAGAGCTATACTTCAGAGCTGCACAAAATTAGTTACTTCAGACTTTTTTTTTTACGTTCATGTGACCGTGCATCGTGACAAATCATTGTAATAAAATCAACTAGATGCACTAATTTCTCAAATTTATTTTGGAAATGAAACTCTACATACTTCATTCACCTGCCTATGAAGATGGAACCGATAGTGAGTTCCGAAACGTCGGCAATTAGAACTCAGACGCCGGGGAATTACCCAAAAAGGAATAAATTACACGAAACTCTACATGTTTCGGACAGTCCCTGTCCACCATCAGGCGTTTTTCACTGTACACACAGCAATGGTATATGTCATACAGGTTTGTTGACAGCTTCTGAGCAGGATCAGGACGGAACTGCAGTTCCGTCCTGATCCTGCTCGCAAGCTGTCAGCAAACCTGTAAGACACATACCATTGCTGTGTGTACAGTGAAAAACGCCTGATGATGGACAGAGGAACTGTCCGAAACATGTAGAGTTTCATTTCCAAAATAAATTTGCGAAATTAGTGCATCTAGTTGATTTTATTATAAGGATACTTCAGACATATTGGTATTAACCCTTTGATGCCTAACGACCCCTATAGGGGTCGTACCGCACTGCTAACCTCTAAACGTTGCATTTTATATATTTATTCATCAAAAATATAGGTACTGAAAATTTTAAACACGGTATATACTCTCCGTTTCTTTCTCTTCAAATTGCAGTTTGTTTCATAATTCTAACGTATTTGGTACGTGTTTTATTCACATTTTATATACATAGTGTGCTAAAATTAAAAAATAATAATTCCGGCGCCAAACGGTTAAGCGCTACATAAGGTTTTGCGAATACCCCTATGACGAAACACCAGGAATGCCTGTGTCTACTGGTATTCACCAATTCATAAGTAATTCTGAAACAGTCATGCAGACTTTTGGAACTCCCTGACCCATCGCAAAGCAAAACAACACATACGGTATGTGAACCTGGCAGTAAACTTGCTTCCGTAAGCCCCAAGCTCCGCACTAGCTGCGCTGCGACCTGAAGCTCACTGATGCAGATTAGGGAACACGGACTAATTTTAAAATGACTCTGCAGAAGGCTGCGGACAACTACCAATGACCCTGGCACTCTACAACCAAGGGTCCTTATGTTCGAACAGAGCAAGACGCTGTAATCACTCATAACTGGTACATTCTCATCTCCTTGATCCTGTATTAATCCTTATAGTTAAGGAACAAAGCTGTCCCTACGAACGCTAAGGAGACGTATGGAGAATGGAGGAATAGGTCCTCTTGATCTTACACTCGACAATAGACGGAGGTGGGTGGCCAGCTTCATGCCCCACTGGCCAATTTACACCTTGGAAGAGAGCACTAGGTGCCCAGTTGCGTGGGCCGCATAGTTGGTCTTGACGCTCTGCAGAAGAGGAAAGACGACCTGCTCGTTAGAGGAATCGAACCACGAGTCCTCAGTTATCCAGCCCCTTGCCTAGGGTAAAGAATATACTTGCAAGAAATAAACTACCGTACTGCAAACATCTTGTGAATAATTTATCACAGAAAATCGACCTTCGCCATCTCGCAAGGACGAACATGTGTGTTGGTTGTGTGTGACGTGTTTACACAGAGTGTTAATGTTTTACGACTTATCCTTCAGCGGTTAAATTGGAATGAGGCAACAGGTACAGGACAATATCCATATACACGCTGTACTTCTTCCTGTACAAAGTACGGTTCACGAAGCACAGCTTCAGCCGGCAGCCTGGATATCACCCCAGACGAACCGCACCCTAACTGCAGCACACATAAAATCAAGAACGAAACGGCCAATGCGGTAGTTCAACAACATATTCGCAAACTCCTGACGATGGGCATACTAATGCCCGAAACATGCTGAGTCTCTAAGAAGTAAAATAAAAGTAACAAGTGACATCTAGTTGGTTTTTTATTCGTCAGCTATCACAAAGATGCACGGTCCAATAAACATCAGAACTGGATTCTTCTTTGAAAATAGGCTATATTGGCAGTTTGGAGTTCGGCTGTTACTATTTCCAGTTGATATCTACGTCTAAAACTTTGGACTACGCCTGATTTAAAGTTCTAGAAACCATAACGCTGTACTTGATGCGATAACCGGTATAATAAGACAAGAGAATTTTGTAGAATTCTCGACAAATTTACATGAAGGGCCAAGCCGATCCGATCCGAATAACCGGCGCCCGGATAAGTGGAGCACTTCAGTATAGTATAAGAAATCTTGTGTCAGATTATAACACATTTAAACACAAAATATATTTAAAATATACATAAAAAATATAATTACAGACGAGACTCTCAGTTGTGGCAATATACAGAGCATTCGTATTCAGATATCTATTTCACTCCTCAAACCAATGAGGACCGTGTCATGATGCGACCAATCGAATGGTGTGCACAGATGTTGCCTTCTGTGCACATCATTCGACTGTCACGTTAATGCAAAATGCACGGCGTAAATACTTTTAAAAAATTGCCTCGGGTACTACAGAAATTCCCCGCTTCTTCCGCGACCCGAACGCGTTCACGAACACCCTCCCCTAAAACCTATCCTGAGCCAGCGAATCCCTCCCCATACTGACAACCTACTTCATTAGCCTCAGCCTTACTAGTATTCTCCCATATGTTCCAAAATCTTACAAGTTCGTCAATCAAAAGTCTGTGTGCTCATCTCGCTCCTGTGCTACATGCCAAGTCCATCTATATCTTCATTGTATTCACTGCATTTCCTATTTGGTGCGACGCGTACTAATACGAAGCCCAGGCTACAAGAACGAAAGAGCCGCTTATACAGAACCTGGGCGCAATGGGACAGAAAATCTCAAATAGAACTTAAACATCGTAGATTATAACCGATTCATTGTTAGTTCAACTTCCTTATGCTAGGAACTGCACTCTTCTGGATTATTACGCAGCGAGTAGTGGTAAATTCTTCCCGACGTTTCGGGATAACCTATCTGGTCCCATCCCCAGGGTTCAATATTCTTGAACCCATTCTTAAACCCTGAGGATGGGACCGACAGGTCGTCCCGAAACGTTGGCAATAAAGTACCATTACTCGCTGCGTAATAGCCCAGAAGAACGCAGTTCTTATCTACTTCGCGGCGGAAGCCTGAAATCACGCATACCCTAAGCTAACTCTGTGTTTAAGACACACTTAAATGCTACTGTGCGCGACATACAGTTCATGCACCGCTGTATGTCAAGGTAAAGATCGTATGAACGAAAACATAAAGGACTTCCTTCTGCTTATGACGTAACCACTAGGTAGGCTTACGCATACACCAAGAAGGTTACTCAGGCAAGGCCAAACACTTGTATATATTCTTCCAGGAAGTCGTCGACGCTGCGCATTAACACACCGCGCAGTTTTACTTACAGCCTGCGTTTAGTTTATTTAACGATGCTGTCACTCAGTCTCACTGCATAGCATCAAATAACTCCATGACAATGAAAAATGAAACAAAAAAGATGTATATTTTCAAGCTTTCACGGCGACTGTATTCAATAATATATTCCCGGGCCGGCAGCTGCATCAGATGGTCCTCGGAACATCGTTTACTCGCCGTTCAACCACCTGACGCGACCGCTAGCCCGAGAATATTTGTAGAAAATGAAAATAACTCCTAAGGAAGGGATCGCGAAGACCCCAATCACGATGGTAGGTGTCACAGCCATGGTGTGAGAACGTAATCTCCCGAACTCAGTTAAAAAATGTTACCTAATGGCAAACTCCCTTGCAACGGCCCTATAGCATGTGCTGAGTGATTTGTAGGTTTACTCCATAACATTGTTTGAACTGCAGAAGTTACAAAGGGGGAATGCGGTTATGTTTAATGGTTTTGGATTCAGAGAGGCTGCGACGCTGTGAGACGTCAGGCATCTCGAACCGGTTTCATAAACAACAGGGCGAGGTGTCTGTCCTTAAACAAACAGTTCACTGACGTACGAATTGTGCGGAGCCAAATTTGGATATTTCCACTCCACCGACTGTTACTTTAGACTCAAGTGTAATGGTGAAACCATGTCCCTTGGTAAACATCATTCCCTTCAGGAATCTATCGGTTTAATTTCGAAGAAGATGTGTGGGATCAACAATTTCAGGAAGCCTTTATTGCGGGCAAAAGGCTTTCCAAGCTGCTAGGATTGAACACTCTGCATTTCCATGAATCCTACGTCGATAGCAGATCGAACGTTTAAACGAAACCAACAAGATACAGACACTCCCGACATAATGCAATTTCAAGTTACGCGATTTCAGACGTCGTGGTTTAAAAAAAAAAGTAAACAAAATGATATGGCATTCTCGAAATGCACGTCGAATTTTTCCATTCGGGAATGAAAGCGCAATGAGACGAAGGTGGCGGAATACTGCTGGGCGATAACACTGACGGTGAAGGGTGGCGGTAGCGGGGCAGGGGGGGGTCATGTTGCAGCCGATCTGGTTCCAGTGTGTTGGAGTTTGGACTTCGACAGGACTCCCTTGTACATACATATATACATACATACATAAATACATAGATACATATATAGTTGACCATACGAATACTGAATTCCCACATACGCAAAATTCGACTTGCGTCGAACATTCCGAAACGTAACTGCGCAAGTCGGGGTGCACCTGCGCACATTTCAGAAACGTTAATATTAGATTCCGAGTACGTTTAGTGCACTTTAAACGTCTGTGACAACGATGTGGTATCAAGGCATGATCCGCCATCCTAAACTTCTTGTGATTTTCCTCAGTCCTTCCAGGCAAATGTCGGAATAGTAACTCCAATTTGATCACGGCCTTTACCTCTCACTTCACTTCCAGGTCTCTATTCCTTAATCACCTCCCGCCAGTTACTGGCAATTTCGTTGAACCTTCAATGATGTTGGGATTTAAATCCCAACTACTGGCCACAACGTACAGGGGTTTAAATTCGTAATAAACTCCAGTTGAAATGTGATGGCACACGGTGACGCACGGGAGGGGAAGTGAAGGGGAAACTGGCGAATAGAGTAGGTAGCCAGTACCCTACACACTACCTCCGAACATGGTGTATCCAGCATTACTACCGCTGATGCGCACACCTCGGCTGCCAACAGTCGACTGAACTGACGCCCCCGCTGATTTAAATGGACCTGTCCGTTTCGCCGAAAGACGAAATCTGGTTTCTGCGCGTGTGCCATCACATTTCAACTGGTCTCTACCATAAATGCAGACACGACTGTACAACGGTGGCATGTGCAGAATTAAAAGTCCGTACAGTGCACCGACGCGACTCTGAAAGTTTAAATAAACTATACATCAAACAATATAATTCAATGTCCTACAGTTTTGTTTATATCAGATGAACGAAGCTTGTCTGAATAAGATCGACAGTCTCTTTTAACCATGAGTCATGTGTCAGAGATATGAAAAAACTCTAAGTCACGTACAAAGTACGGGTCATATTGGGCCTACGCAGATGAAAACTGAATTATACCGACGGAGTATAACGCACCTTCGTTCAGTACCATCAAAATTACACGACGAAGACACATACGGTCATGGTGCCTAAACATGGACTGACTACTTGTTTTCGGGCGCTACAAATTATACACAACAGTAATTTTAATCGACAGAGATACTGAAATCCAAAAGTTTAGACTCCATCGCAAGTACAACAATTTCCTATAAAAGAAGTAAACAAACATGCATGCCATAGGAACTTGTAAACACTACGACAAACTTGTAATTTTTCAGGTTTTCAAAATCCGTTTTGATCAAATGAAGAGTTTGTTGGTTTCGACAACATTTTGAATCGCAAGTCGTTACCGAGTTTTCGTAGAAACGTACTGTCTCCATCTTCAGTACCAGTGAATTATATCCAAGTGTATATCAGCGACTGTTTGTTATGACTAACCCAGATACACCGATCACAAAAAAAATGACGTCAGAAAGTTTAAACAAGAACATTTTAATCATTATTTATTTTAAACTCTATACAAGAAACATTCAGAAAATACCACTTATTATATCAAATGATATGATGTTATTTAAACACCTATCTGCCAATAGAGCACACTCTCGTATGACGGTTTAAAAAATGAAATACGATAGTAAAAATGCTTTTTTGACTCAAAATTCATTACACAAGGTTACAGCTTCCTCATAACCGTGACGAGATGCAAAAGTGTGGAATCAGCATATCAGATTTAATGCACTAAGTTTTCTTGCCTTGCACCATAGCAGGATGACCTATGCGATCAAGGCCGTCGTCCGGAAAGAGTGTGGCCCACTGGCATGTTTTCTGCTTCCCTCCAATCCTTGAGGCAGAAGCAATTCCCACCCCCACCAACATCTTATTTCAGCCACATTTCGCCTCGTATAAGGCCAGGCTCAGAGTCACTGACACCAATTCCTTACTTTGGAATTTTCCCGGCGTTTAAATTAAAAAAAAAAAACCATGACGTTTCGGAAGCCGGCAAACGTCCGTCTTCGGGCAAAGAAGCGCGTAAACTGGTGGACCCCTTAGATCGTTTCATTCTCAAGTCACTGGGCGACGAACAGAGTACAGAACAAGGGAGACTCTGTCAGCGAGTCATACAGCATCGTCAAAACCCTGTAGCGTTCATGCACCCTCAGGCTGTACAAGTTTGTATATAAACAGAAAATATACAACTACATATGTAATATTCAAATTTTTCTCTTTATAAAACCTTGTACAGCCCGAGGATGGAAAAATACGAGCCGAAACACGTAGCTGCGATTAGGTTTTTAATAAACAAATATTGTACATGACACAAATTTATGGGTATCTTTGCACACATAACGCAGAGGGATAAATCACATCAAGTTACAACTGCTGCTACTACTACTACTACTACTACTACTACCACAACAACAACAACAACGACAGTGACAATGACAATGACAACAACAAGAATCGATGAAACATTCTCTGCAGATGCGAGTTCAATCCATCAACATTTATTCAAAATGCAATACACAAATGATGTGACGCACGACGTACTTAGCATGGAACGCATGCTGAAACGTCGTATGTTTGCTGCAGAAACATGACTCGTTTGGTATGGCAGTATAACACAGACAGAACTACATAATTCCAAGAAATGGAAGGTAGTAAAAATATTTCATAACGGTTGTACGTTCGCCAGAATTGGAACGAGGATGTCCTTGCACTGGCGTCCCACATAAAGCACATAGTATGACTTGATATTCTCTGAATATTACGAACACAGAATATCAAAAACGGGAACAAATTCACAGCTGTGAGAAAAAGAGCATACAGCATGTAACAGGAAGATGGCTGTACGTGACGGTACATGGATGATGAGGGAACGTTGCTGTCCAATTTAAGACGTCGTTACGCAGACTTCCCTTACTGTGAGAATAACACGTAACGTTGGATACGTAGTTAAGTACACACTATTTCAACCCTTGCGTTTTTAGTAACGACAAGGGAAGGCGAAAGATTCTAAACTGATGGCAACAAGTATTCCCCAGATTTAGCCTATTCTGGGGATGTGCCGTATATACGAACAGTACACAGCACGGTGGAATACTTCGAATTGCTGGTTCAGTGCCAGGCAAAAATAAAATATGGGAACTTGTATTTTCCTCGGATAAGGCATGATGTACGGAACGTAAACACGCAAAATAACAGATGCAAGTGTTAGGAAAATCCGCATGTAGTTCATGACGCTTCCTTCACATGGCCTAAAAGTTGCAATCCGGTGTGCAGTGAGTGCGTGCAGAATTATAACAGGGCCTGCCTTTTTCGAAGAAACAAATTCAGATAATTAATCTTAAATTAATTCCAACATCATTAGTATTACAATTAACTCAAGAAGCGAAAAAGGAGAATCTACTTTCATTTTAAGAACCGAAGGACAATTTTCGAAGACAATATTTCAACACAGGAACTTGTAGAACTCGGGTGTCGAGAAACATTTCCAAAAGATCCGTGGCCTGCTTAGGAGTCGGATATCAGCAATTCGAAAATCTACGAGAATAAGTCATTAAATAACAGGAAATTTTATACTCGTAATAACTTTTTTACAAGAGTACTTTCAGAAAGTGTTTGTGTCTTATTTTTTTCGACATAGTCCCCCTGCTTCGCAACACACTTGGTCCACCTGTCCACAAGCTTGCGGATGCCCTCTAGAAAAAAAGCTTTTTGGCGTTGCCTTTAACCAACTTTGCACCGCCTCCATTACCTCATCGTCATCTGCAAACTTCTGGCCCCGCAAATGTTCTTTCATAGGTCCAAACAAGTGAAAGTCCGGTGGCGCCATACTGAACCTTCATTCTTCCGTAGATTTCAGAAGGTTTCACACCCTCTGACCACAAAAAACGAATAACGCTTCGTTGCTCTTCCACGGTGCAAGATGACAGTGGAGCGGCCATGTTGTACGGCCTACTGCGCAGGCTCAAACTGCTTGATCGTCACGACCCCTATATGACATATTGATAAGGAGCCATTTTGTGTCCCGAAATAAGATTTTTCGTTGTGCATACTTTTCCATGCACTTTAGAATAAAACTCCTGTTATTTAATGACTTTCCCTCGTACTATCAAATAAGGCAAACTGAAATACAGGAGGCAAAACAGATTCTAAATTCCAGGCGTATGCATGCCTCGTATGTTCAAAAGGTCCTGCGACAGTTACCGTGCCTAAGGAACAGAACAGTGGTGAGCAACCCTTGGGGCATGACGAACAAATCAAGATAACTATATCCGCGGGCCACATTACAAATAAGACCGACATGTTTTATTAAGCGTACTTAAGTATCGCTGTATATTTAAGTGTCATTAATGACAGCACCCTGTTGTCGTCAATGGTGCCAATATTGGAGAGGTAAAACTTACCTGAAATTAATCTTAAAAAATTTATGTTTATCACCACGTTGTGTTGATTGCAATAAGGAAGAAATCAAACACCGTCACACACAGCTTGTGAATATTATACACTTTACTGCGGCACCATGTTTCTACATAATTTGGTCATCTTCAGGCGAACAATACATAACATTCATAAAAAGTATTGTACACAGTTGTATTAAAAGATATTAATAATCTAAATCTCAGTTATTACAAATTAAATGCCAGATGCCAAATTCATGAAGGCATAATGCCATATCATTTATAGTGTTCCCACAGTGATCCTTTCGGTCTAGAATGGAAGTCAGAAAACCTCACAAGGATATTTTCATTTTTGTTCCGTGCAATAGTTTATGATTGTAGATATCGTCCAACTACTTGCACTGTTTTATGTTATTAAAATATTTATTTACATAAAATAATTTAAAACATAAGACTTCGTTTAAAATTTGCTATACCTCCTACATGTTTCGGTCATAGCTTGACCATCT
>Ga0123355_10015843_pt1 | contig 11859 bp, 10 predicted proteins | sample TergutEmb28metaG_3_FD_89872 | JGI IMG/M metagenome (GOLD analysis project Ga0123355, IMG submission 89872) | Embiratermes neotenicus P1 segment gut microbial communities from Petit-Saut dam, French Guiana - Emb289 P1 | ecosystem: Host-associated > Arthropoda: Insects > Digestive system > Gut ... | reverse complement strand
GTATTAATAACGGCAGAGGGGAAAAGGTATAATTGTGCGGCCCCAGACCAACCCAAAATATTGTGGGGGGGGGGGGGGGTGCAAATATAGCTCCACTTACTCTTGACCTCGGTGCAAGACAGAGGTAAGTGTTCAACTTCAACCCAGCGCCGCTATATTCCGCGGGAATACTCCGGTACCCATCGGCAGCGCGGGCAGTTCTGGACGTTTTGAGGGGAAAGAAAAGAGTTGCTGCTGACAGGATAATAAGATTCGTTGTTGTGACAAAATGCGTACATCCAGAAAGCTAGCGAATGTGTCATTTTGAATTTTGTTATCGAACAATAAACTTCCATTAACTGAATAGCAGCTCTGCAATAGGAAAGAATAATTTACGGTTTTTGTCCAGTAATCCTAACAGACCTGACTACTGCCTCTGCCTGCAGAGACACATAGACGCTTCGCTGCTAATAATGGATATGTATGCGAGCGCGCGCAGGGGCAAATCTGCAGCTGAACAGAACACATAAGCAGTACGGAACAGAAACGGTGTGAAATCTGGTTAGAGAATGAGTGCCACCTCCTTTACGCTACTATATACGAAATGATTTCATCGATTCGATGTCAGATTGAAATAAAAGTCTCCGACGAAGCGTTGTAGTGTAGAGCATACTTGGAAGAACTAATTTGTTATCGTGCTGCAGCGGGTCATGAGTGTGACTTATTTCAAATACAAAAATTCCATTTTGTTATTTCCAAAGCCTAAAATTTATCCCTATTTCTGACTGGACCTAAATTACAATTCAAAGAAATATTATAACAGCATGCACTGTGATGATAAACATATTTTGTCAAACTCACTAACTGTATGGAATATACAAGGGGTGCTGATAAGTTCTTAGCCCGACCTACTTCCCGATGTCGTAGGATAGAATCGACAGTGTCGTTGTAAAGAGAGGTCTGATCATGTGCCGAATTGCAAGTCTTTTCTTGTTACAGAGGATGAAAGAAAGCACGTCAGGCGACGTGCGATGGAGACGCGAGCTGTCATCAATTTTGTTTTATGCAAGGCAAGGCGACGAAGGAAATTCACGCTATTCTGAAAGAAACATGAGATGAACATGCACCATCATATGCCACTGTCAAAACCTAGGTGGTCCAGTTTAAACGTGATGATTTTTCCACCTGTGATGCTTCTCGTCCTGGACGACCCGAAACAGTGACCACTCCAGAGATTATTGATCAAATTCACGAGCTAATCTTGGAAGACCGCCGGATTTCGGCTAAATCAATTGCTGAGCAACTGGGCATTTCAAGTGAGTGGGGTGGGTCCATCATTCATGAAGATTTGGACATGCTGAAACTCTCCGCGAAGTGGGTCCCGAAATGCCTGAACGCGGATCAAAAACGTCAGCGGTGCCAGTCGTCTAAGCAACTTCTGGAACTTTTTCGGCGCGATCCAAATAATTTCCTGTCGAGATTGGTGACCATGAACGAAACCTAGTTATATCACTATGACCCGTAGAAAAGGCAAAAATCAGTGGAGTGGGGCATAGCGGCTCATCGCGCCCCAAAAAATTCTGAGCGCAAAAATCCGCTGAAAAAGTTTTCACCTTGATTTTTGGGATCAAGACGGCATGCACCTCATTGATTATCTTCCAAAGGGTCAAATTATCAACACCGAGTATTACTCATCTCTGCTGGTGCAATTGAAGGACATTTTGAAGGAAAAACGCCGGCCGCGGGAAGGTTACAAAGGGGATCTTGTTCTTGCACGACAATGCCCGGCTCACCAGGCACTTGCGACCCAGAAGAAACTGGCCTACCTGGGCTTCCAATGTCTTGATCACCCACCCTATTCTCCGGATCTGGCTCCGTCGGACTACCATCTGTTCCCTGGACTGAAAAAAAAAACAATTGAAAGGTCGCCATTTTAGCGTCCGACGCGGAGGTCAATGCTGCCGCGGAGACCTGGTTGGACGGACAACATCTTGAATTTTTTTTGAGCAGCTTGCAAAAGGCAGAGCAACGGGCTACGAAGTGTACTGAGCTTCGTGAGGAGTATGTTGAATAAATCTCAAGTTTGGTCGCTCTAGCTTGTTTCCATCCTGGTCGGGCTATCAGAAACCCCTCGTAATCCTTCTAGGAAGCCCACAGTTTCTCAGTTAATTAATAAATTCCCTTTTTGCAGCCCGTAGGTTCAGTACCTTGGTAACGAGAGCCCGCCACTTTTCTCTGTCCTCAGCCAGATAGATCCAGTCCACGCCTATCCATTGAATTTAATTAAGATTCTTTTTAATACTATACTCCCATCTTACACATTGATTTTTCTCCAGTTTAATTTATAGTTTAAAAGCCGATCAGCCTGTCGGTGTTGCAGGCTAACACACTACTATTGCCAAGAATGGTCTAGTTAACTGAGTGACTGACCCACTCGCTGTTACGTGAACGCCGTCTTTCAAATTACACAACTTCAAACGGTGGATGATCTCGTATGATAAAGTATCAGTTGGGTGAATTGGGAATGGTGGCCTGTTTTAAAGAAAAAACAGGATTTTCCAAGAGATAATGCGTAAAACTACAAAAAGTCTACATCATGATGAGCTTTATGTGGACCGAGATTCGAATCTGAGACCTCCGTAATACAAAGGAGAGGTGCTCGCCACTCAACAACTACGTTCATTCCTAACATTGCTGCACATAGATCTGTTTAGCCCTAAAACCTTACGTGGACGGGAAATGAATATTCCATCTGTTGAAACCCTCCGACGTGTGAATGTTGCCTATTCCGCGCTCCGCCACTGAGGGGAAAACCAGATGCTGGCCGCGAATAACATTACGCGAAGCACGGCCTAGATCTTAGTAGTCAAAATTACAATTTAAACGCTTCCCGTAGTTACTGCAGAGCGGAGGGCTGTATTCGTGATCAGACTCTACTCCAAAATATCAGGAACGGATTCCAATGCAGTACGTTAATTTTACAGCATTGTAACAACTCCAAACTTGCCTGCAGAGTTTTGAAAGTGACGAATTCTTGCTAGGTAAGTTACCAATCCCTCATGAAGTAATCGCTTTGAATTTATAATGAATTTCATACTGTAAAAGTTTGAAATCTGTTCACGTACTCCAAAAGAACAGGAATATCAGTCAAGACTCGGTAGTGATCAACGTTCCGTGCAGTTCATAATTGCTACCCATCGTGTAATAAAAACAGGATTATCAGTCAAGACTCGGTAGCGATAAAGGTTCGGTGCAGTTCATAATTGCTACCCACTGTGTAATAAAATATTTTAATAATCAGTGTTGACTGACTTTAGCGAATTGTCCCCAAAAACTATGCCAGTACCAATGTTCCTGTGTAAGACCAGCATTCCCTGGGAGGAGTTTATGATCAACGACTGAACTATTCGGGCACTTTAGCGTTGTAGTGATTTGGATATACAGGGTTTTGGTGGGAAAACCTGAGGGTAAGAAACTACTTGGGAGACCCAGTCATAGATGGGAGGATAATATTAAGATGGATCTTCAGAAAATTGGATGTAGGGCATGGAGTGGATCGAAGTGGCTCAGGATAGGGACAGGTGGCAGCACTCGTGAATGGGGTAATAAAGCTTCGGGTTCCATAAAATGCTGGTAATTGTTTGACTGGCTGATAACCGATTAGCTTCTCCAAAAGGGTCTGCTCCATGGAGTAAGCAAGTAAATATATAACAATACTCCCTTTTCATGTTGGGTCCTCTTATTTTTTTAAAAAACATCTTGACTTTCATTTCTCTTGTTAGCGCCACGAGCATTTGTCTCCAACTGTCGAAAGACGGCAGGATACAGCGTTTTCGGTTACACTGTGTAGCACAACGCAGATTCAGTGAAGACAAAGTGGGGTTTTAAATGGACTGCTGGTGCAAAGGTTAAATACCATGTGGCAGTGCATATTAAGATGTCCTCTAGGTGAATACGAAGATGGCCGTATACTGTTAAATATACTAGAGTCAGATAAAATTTATCTAGTTATAGTCTGTATATTTAAACTTGCGCTGAGGAGTAAAATTATATTTATTTTAAATGTGTGCGTTATACTCAAGAGAAAATGAATGTTAAATAAGGTTCCAGTTCTAAAAATGTACCTTATTGTTCAGTATGACTGAGACTTGGCGTATTTTCTGCAGGAATTCAGAACATGAGAAAAACGAACCAGTTTTTCAGATTAATCTAAAACAGGTCATACATTACACATTAAACTTTCACCACATACCCTTATTTTGCAGTTTATATCTTTGAGTAGATAGAACGTGGCCTAAAATTTTAAATAAAATCGCTGTAAATATTCATCGTACAACAGTGTATAAAAATAATGAGATCAGCAACAGACCAGTAGCGGTATCATAATGAGTTAAGAGAATTACCTTATATAAGATTACATTTTTAACCCTGTGGAGCTATAAAGCGTATAAACTACTTAGCTAATACTGTTCACCTCCATACACTTGCTTATTACGCTGCGGAGCTAAGATCCAAGAACAGCCTGAGGGAACTGTGCAAAGCATTATTAAACTAAGTTTTAATTTAAAAAGAAAAAATCTAGAATTTCCATGCGTTTCTTTTTGCCCTTTACATACTTGTGTAGTGACCACACACGCTCAAATGTATTTATCTACATACACTATATGGAAGACAATCGATTCTGGCATAGGCCAATTTTCAGGCACACTTTCTGACCATAAACAGCTAACACGTCTGCGTCCACACTTCGTAATTCACTATAAAAATAGTGCAAGCCCACTTCAGCTGAGTTCCGTTTCGCAGAAATGAAATTTGTCACGAACTTAAGGCACTCAATATCTCACTCTATGCGACAAGAATCCTCCTTAGAACTTATAAATATTTCGGTAGTAAGAAACACCAACCTATATAATTACCAAATTTACAAGGCCCGATAACCGGTCACTGTCCTGAACCAGATTATTCCATTCCACATCCTTACATCTTCCTTATCTAACACCCGTTCAGCGTATAACATCCACTTTACTGTGAATTCAGTTTGAATACTTGAACAGCAGAAATATTTTATACAATTATGCTCATGTTTCATTCAAAGTTCAATAGCCTACACAGTTCATTAAGATGTCAGCCAGCTGAATCTGCTCCATGTACCTTAATGCGTGCTGACAGGCTTAGAAGCTGGTTTTCGAATCCACATATGTATAGTATATGTGTTAGTTGCTGACCAATAAAGAACCTAAGGCGCTGGTGGACTGATCTTCTCTCTACGCGACGTGTAAGTGTGAGGGTACGTTTCTGTACCATCCATCAATCTGCTGTGGCTCTAAACGTGTCTCGCTGCCAGCCTTGCGTTGGAAATTTTCACTGACAAAACCAGCAGTTTAACCTATAATAATAGACAACACAACATTGGAATATACTTTACTTCTGACACTTTCTGCTATTTACCATAAGTGCATATGTCTATGCCCCGGATATTTGTTGTAGGACTTTATGAAATGACGCGTTATTGTTTCTACACTCTGCAAGTAGGACGGAGAATATGTTGAAAAGAGAGAGGACCAACTTTCGACTCTCGAAATCTCTCTTTCACAGGCACCCGAAATGTAACAGCTTTCAACGAGAGACGTTATTTTCTTGCTTGTGTTATTTTGCGTCCTCCAGGCGTAGGTGTGGTAGTAAAGGCAGTACGGCTGTACAGTTGTTGCTAATTGGAAACGTGCCCGTCATGCAACACGAGCCTTTCTTGCAGACTTTCAGTAGCAAGTTCAGAAACTACGTCGTTCCGTCATTACCTACATACAGACGACAGAACCTCCGCCGTACTCTTCCCCATTTCCACGTCTATCAAACTCCGGACGGAGAGAGAGAGAGAAAGGGTTCAAATTGGCGTCGGGAGAGAAGCGCTGGGGCCATGAAGTTTGATGGTTTCCATAGGAAAGCCTAGGAGGCTGAAGTCATAACTTTGGGCGCCATTTTATTACCAATACAGAATACATCTACCCTTTGTGAGGGCTTACAGTACAAGTACCCGTAAAATGAATAACAAATTTACTCCCTCGACAAATCAAAAAGCAGACGAAAGACGACACAGCGCTTCAAATCACAAAAGACACACAGTGCCCGTAAAACAAATCTTCACTCTTCGACACAAAAAAAAAGTCACTGTAAATATACCGACGGCATACGCATAAAATTGTTGGCCTTGTCGTATGAAACTAAAGGTCAATCACGCAAATACCTAATTTAACGCATTATAACAGCTATGTTTTGTCTTACATCTTTCTTCCCTCCGAGACCCGATTAAAAATAAACGTATTTTATCGGACACAGATTACTTCAGCGACAGTATTTTGATATCCCACCTACAATTTGTAAAAAATTAATTCAACCTTACGCCCTTCCTTTTCATTCACAAAAGTACGAGTCAGGAAAAGGTGTAAAGCAAATCAGACAAAAACGATAGCCTGGCTGTCGGTAAGCTGGTCCTGCCTTCATCATACGTCATCTCTTGGGGCAGAAGCAGTGCGTATACTAATTCAAAATCGTACGTACATAAAACCAAACCTTTAACATGACTTCAGATGTGAAATCTCAGATACTTGGATGGAACCTCACAGTATAACTGCATCACTTTCTTCCAGTCCACATGCACGTTGCATTTATATTGCACTCTTTCTATGACAAAACCCGTTACGTAGCTGTCGAATCAATTGACACGAAAGAAATAAATCATATGTTGATGGATGGCTGAAAGGTAAGGGTGACGACAATATATAAGTAAACGTTTGCTATTAATTATAATAATAATGTACTGCATTATTTAAACAATTACATAGAAAAAAATGTCATTGTGTTTTCTTGTGGTCGGTTCCACAAAGCTGAAAGTAATATCTCAAATTATGTTCCGTCGAAAGTTGGGATGACTGATGAATGATGAACATAAAGGGATTTGGCAGGAAACGGTCGTGGCGTAATCCACATATCGTCCTGGGATTATTCTGAAGAGACTACGAACATCCATGAAAAACCTGATAAAAACCGGCATATCGGCTGAGACTCGAACAGTGTGTGTGCGGAATAAAAATTTGAAATAGAGTGGTACAAGAGCACAAAACTGCTCGGTGTTTTTGTTGTGCGTAGTACACAAGTTATTGGTACACCTGAATTAGTGGGTCGTAATACTACGAGATGCCGGTACTTATTTCCCAACTCCGCTATAAGGGCTGGCTTTGGGGTGGGTATAAACTCAAACAGCACAGCAGTTCATTGTTGAGAGGGAAGTGTAGCGGGTGAAGTTAAGGGTTGTAACCCTGTCCGTTGGAGGGATGATTCCACCATCACCACTTGCCTCATATCACCGTTAGAAAGACAGGCCAGGAGGTCATATGGCAAAGGGCAGAAGAGTTCTTTCATAACACACAATACTTCAGAATAAAAAATATGGAAACCCTGTTGTGGAATTTCAGTACTCAGAACAGTTCTGTTTGCTTCTGAATTTGTATTCGGCACTTTACAAGCACGTAAAAATAAAATTATCAAATAGAGTAACAAACGGACACACCCCTCGGAAAACATCTCTTTTGAACAAATCAAATTCAAAGTTATCAGGGCTAAGGAATATTTAGATTCTCTTTACAGCAGTGTAGACAACAACAACAACAACAACAACAACAACAACAACAACTACTACTACTACTACTATTACTACTACTACTACCACCACCACCATTACTAACACAACCACCACCAGCACCACCAGCACCACCGCCGCCGCCGCCGCCACCACTACTACCATTACTACTACTGCATCTCGGTAACTAACAAAACTACAAAGGGTCAAACTCTGGATGAACAAAACCGTAATTCACCTTTCAGAGTACTGTCAGTTATCAACAGACGGATATAAATCCTTTAAGGAAATAAATCTTACAGTTTTCACCCTTATTCATATGTATTGATAAGCTGGGGGTGAAGGATGTAGCACTTACGTCCAGATAAGAAACTCATACACAATTTTGGTCTGAGAGAAGCAGCCCATTTTGAAGCCCTTGACGAAAATTAAAACATTATAATACACTGTTTGATAAATAGGTCCCTGTGACCACGACATGGCTCGTCCTCAGGTTTCGGATGGTGGAACGGCCTCCAATATGGAGGGTAGCCGCTAATACAGGGTGATTTAACAATATGGACTCAATTGTACAGTAAATTACGTAAGAAATTGAGTCCATCTTTTTGAATCATTGAATATTGAATAAGCAGTCGCGGACAGCCGACAAGCAGTGGGCCTCCGGCCTGGGGTTATGATGAGGTGCTAACAAATCCTCGTCAATAGAACTGACATAGTTACGAAACGGATATTTGTGCCTCGGTCCTGGATTCTTTCTTTGACATCAGATTTGCTATATGGAATGTTAAGGAGCCTGCATAGGTCAAGTTCACTTAACAGTAACCAGGGAAATAGCGAGGTGTAATTTAGGTTTAGTAGGTGTACACGAGGTTAGGTGGGATAAAGGAGGCACTGTAAGAGCAGGACATTATACTATTTTCTATAGAAAAGGAAACGGAAATCATCAATTGGAACACGATATTTTTACACCACAGAATAGTATCAGCAGGTTAGAGAGTAGAGTTTGCTAGTGATAGGATATCACATATAGGTCTGAGAGGTCGCTGGTGTAATATCGTTGTTCTGAATGTGCGTGCACCAAGTGAGGAGAACGTGATGATTCAATAGATAGTTTTTATGAGAAATTAGAGCAGGTTTTCCATCATTTCACTAAGTACCATTCGAAAATTCTGTTAGGAGGTTTTAAACAAAAGTGGGGAGAGAGAAAATTTTCAAAACTATAATTGAAAATGAAAATCTACATCAGAATATTAATTACAATGGCGTTTGATTAGTAAATTTTGCCACACCAAAATATCTAGTTTGTAAGAGCACAATGTCCCTGCACCGCAACATTCATAAATACTCCTGGACCTCACCTGCTTGGAAGAATCACAACCAGACAGATGACATATTGATAAGTAGGAGATGGCATTCGAGTGTACTCGATGTACGAAGTTTCAGGGTAGCTGACTCTGATATTTATCAATATTTGTCGGTTGCAAAGGTTAGGGAAAGACTGGCAGGAAGGTAACAAGCATAACAAAAGTTTAATGTGGAGATATTTAATCTCAGGAAGCTAAGAGAGCTGGAGGTTAGGAAACAGTATCAGATTAAGTTCTCAAAGAGGTTTGCAGCTTTAGAGAACTTAAATGGTAGAGAGCACATAAATAGGGTTTGGGAAAACATTAAAGAGAATATCTAAACCTCAGCTAAAGAGAGCCTAGGTCTGTATGAATTGAAGCAGCATAAATCATTGTTTGATGAAGAACGTTTACGTTTTTTAGATCAAAGAAAACAGGATAAAATGCTATGGTTAGAGGATCCAAACCCAAGCAATGTAGATAATTTAATTACTGTAAGATGTGACGCCATAAGACATTTCAGGAACAAAGAGAAGGTTTTTTTTCAAGCTAAAATTGATGAACTTGAAACTAACAGTAACATCAAAAATATCAGAGACTTGTATAGGGGCATCAATGATTTTAAGAAGGGGTACGATCCTAGAACTAAAATTATAAAAGATGAGAAGGGTGATTTGGTTATTGATTACCATTTGACTAGGTGGAGAAAACATTTCTCTCATCTGTTCAATGTATATGGGGTTAGTGATGTTAGGCAGATAGAAATACATACAGCAGAACCACTAGTGCCTGAGCCGAGTGCCTATGAGTTTGAGATGGCTACTGAAATCTAAAAAGACACAAATCAACGGGTACTGATCAAAGCACAACAAAATTGATTATAGCGAGGGGCAGGACAATTCGCTCTGAGATCCATAAAGTTATTAATTCTATTTGGAATAAGGAGGACTTGCCTGAGGAGTGAAAGGAGTCGATCATTGAACCTATGTATAAGAAGGGTGATAAAAAAACAGATCATAGTAATTGTAGAGGCATATAACTTTTGTCAACAACATACGAAATTTTATCCAAAATCTTGTTGTCAAGGTTAACTTAATATGCAGAGGAAATCATTGGGGATAATGAATGTGGATTTCGGGGCAACAATTCAACTACTGATCATGTATTCTGCATTCGTCAAATACTTCACAAAAATTGGGAATGCAATGAAGCAGTACATCAGTCATTTACAGACTTCAAGAGCGCTTATGATTCAGTTAAATGAGAGGTCTTGTGTAATATTCCCACTGAGTTTGGTATCCCTATAAAACTGAAAAGGCTAATAAAAATGTATCTGAATGTAACCTATAACAGAGTCCGGGCAGGCAAACATTTGTCTGACATGGTATCTATTAAGAATGTTTTGAAAAAAGCAGATGCTTTTTAGCCATTGATTTTCTACTCTGCATTATTGTACGCATTTAGGGCAGTTCAGACAAACTAGAATGGCTTGAAATTAAATGGTACACATCAACTTCTGGTTTATGCTGGTGGCGTTAATATATTGAGAGGAACCGTGCGTACTATAAAGAAAAATGCAGATAAATCTAAGTACACGGTCATGTCTCGAGATCAAAATGCAGGAAGATATCAAAATATAAAGTTTGAAAATTGTTCCTTTGAAAGGGTATAACAATTCAAATATTTGGGAACAACACTAAAAAATTAAAATTCTATTCACGAAGATATTAAGAGCAGTCTGAATTCAGAGAATGCTTGCTGTTATTCGGCGCAGAATCTTTTGTCTTGCAGTTGGTTATCCAAAAATTTAAAGATTAAGATATACTGAACTATAATTTTGGCTGTTGTTCTGTATGGATGTGGAACTTGGTCGCTGACATTGAGGGAGGAAAGTAGGCTGAGGGTGTTCGAGAATAGGGTGCTGAGGAGAATATTCGTGACTAAGAGGGACGAGGTAACAGGGGAGTGCAGAGAAATACATAATGAGTAACTTAACGATATGTACTCCTTACCAAATATTATTCGGGTGATTACATCGAGAAAAATGAGATGGGCGGGTCATGTAGCACGTACGGAAGGGAGGAGAGGTGCATACAGCTGAGGGTAAGAGACCACTTGGAAGACTCAGCCGTAGATGGGAGGATAATATTAAGGGGACGGGGTGCATGGACAGGTTTGATCTGGTTCAGAATAGGGAGAGATGGCAGGCACTTGTAAATGCGGTAATGAATCTTCGGGCTCCATAAAATTTGGGGAATTCCGTGACTAGCTGAGAACCGGTTAGCTTCTTAAAAGGGACTCTGCTCCATAGAGTAAGTAAGGAGACATTACACAAAGTAGACAGATAAAATACGAGAATATTGACTGGATTCAGTTGACTCTGGACACTGTTTAGAAACGGGCTCTTTTCAATCTTCCAGTTCATCTTCCTTAGTCGGTGAGCGACTACTAGATTTCCAAGGGCAATAATCACTTTCAAGGTCTCTCTTCTCCCATATGCGCTAAACGTGGGGATGGAAAATCCTACGTACTGATGTATTCCTTCGGAATAATTACAGGTTTGTTACAGGACACAAAAGTCTTCTAGCTGTGACGATTATGGACACCATGTGGTTATCCCGGGGACCGGAACAGCGTACTTGGTATAGGGAATAGCTAGGTGGCTGGGCGGTTCTGGGTTTGAACCCCGGTGGACTCAAGAGATTTTGAGGGTTGTTTGACTGTGCATCCTCCTCATGGAATAAAGTGAAATACCAACTTGATGCAACTAGGTAATTTTATTGATGTATTCTTAGCTCGACATGTTTCGGGTACATACGCCCATCATCAGGAGCATTAGAAGTTGAGTTGCAGCATATGGTTTTCTGCACCGAGTTTTTGGATGGGTGGTGGTCTTGAGAGCCG
>Ga0123355_10015841_pt1 | contig 11860 bp, 5 predicted proteins | sample TergutEmb28metaG_3_FD_89872 | JGI IMG/M metagenome (GOLD analysis project Ga0123355, IMG submission 89872) | Embiratermes neotenicus P1 segment gut microbial communities from Petit-Saut dam, French Guiana - Emb289 P1 | ecosystem: Host-associated > Arthropoda: Insects > Digestive system > Gut ... | reverse complement strand
ATATGGTAATTCAACAGAATAGTCGCAAGCTCCTGATGATGGATATATTAATGTCCGAAACATGTTGAGCACATAAGAAGTGAAATAAAACAGCAAGTGACATCAAGTTGGTCTTTTATTCTTAAAAAAAAAACGTATTTCTTCAGTGTAACAGTAGAATACCATGGGACCACTTCTTTCATAGACAGTGCTCCTTATATTTCTACTGTATCTTTCTGTATACATTATTGTATTGACATGCCTGAGGATGGCTAAAATATATGCTGAAACATGTAGCACATGTGAGGGTAATTTAATTGTTTAAATAAACTTGTCTTGTGTTAGACTGAACAAATGTGGTTTGTTCAATAGTAAACATACTGGGATGAGTGACATAAAGATTGTTATTCTGTAACTGTTACTGCTTGAGACTACCTGAAGAAATATCAGTTTTGGAACTTGAGTGCAATGCCGTATTTACATTCTTGCCTACTGTACGTTGTTATACTAGCAAGCAAAACCACACGGAAAACGTGTAGTTCTACATATAGCGCACCTACCTTAATTTATAACTTGTCTGGCTCATTCGATTTTCTCCCATTCAAATGAATGGCTTTCAGTATTGGTTAATGGAGAAATTTTAATTTCAGTTTATCACCAATGAAACAATCACCACAAAGAGTTGTAATAAAACCGAAACGAATTATTTCCTCAGACCCCCAGCTACAAAATCTAGTCCTGTTCTCCCAGTTTTGCCAGCTTATGTTTTAGCCCCTTTTTGTAATATTCTGTCTACTCAAAAAACGGAAAGAGACTTCTATCAAAACCAGTGATGATAGAAAATTAACCCCTGCGACTACGTTACAATTTCATCTAAAAATTGATATGAAACGAAATATAAATCGGAAATGTGCAGGAAAATGACAATCACTGGTCGATACGACTAATGGCTGCGTCATTCTCAGGATATTTCCTATTCTACTCCGTACTCACCCCTATTCCAACAGACGATGACTCGAGCTACCCCCTCCCCCAACCCCGGCTTTCTCCATTGATTGCTGCTTCGGTAATAAGACCATTGGCTTGCGGGAGGATACGTAACTGTGTCTGCAGCATTCCAATTCAGTCAAGTCTCGTGTATACGACTTATGAAAGGGACAATAATACATCGTTAGACGTTCAGCTGGAAACTATTCCTTGGCAGTGACGTAAGTTAACTTGTACGTACAATGATAATATTAAAATAGAGTAAGAATGAGATCGCATGTGTTCGGAGCAGTAAATATCCACGAGTTAAGAATCTGTCTGGTCTGACATGTGGATGCTGACGTTTCAGACGAACCTACTGCTTCCGAGTTGTTGGTAACAACCTACACGGTGTCTTCAACAAAAACACCCACAATAACATATTAAAATAGGTTTTAGGTAAATATCGTATGACGGACGGATGGACATTAGAAAACGTGTGAATTACCTCGTATACTGAATTGAACAAAAATATCGTTAATAGATAAAAAATACCGACACGGTTTGGGAATGATGGGTAGGTTTTTTTTAGATAGCCAAGTGTCATGACTCCATCTCACGGGAGGCAGTGGATTGTTTCTAAACTTTGGTATTCCTATCCCAGACTACGCGGTTGTCTATCCCATAACAGAATAATAATATTCAGAACTCAAATTTACATTACGTCTTTATTGTCTTGAGCTTTCACTGACTGGGTCCCCTGATTTCTTCAGATTCAAACTGTATGAATAGTTAGATATGCGTTGGAATTCCTTGGCATGGGGATCGACCAATAGCAATGTCCGTTGGTAGGTTACACATGGCAACGCAAGATCAACCGATATGATGGCCGAATGGGTAGCAGCTCTTCTGTGTATTCGGGAGGTTAGGGTATCACTTTTCGGCCTAAATACCGGCTAAATTGACAGTTTTCGAAGTTCCTCCAGGTTTATATTAGGTTAACACTCCAAAATACATAGTGACCATTGTTTTCTACATTACTGCCAACTGAGTAACAGTTTTGACATTCGACGCCACGTACCCCTATATATATATATATATATATATACGTATATATATATATATAAACACACTCACATATATATATATAGTGCGACTCGCTATAGGCTTGACGGTACGGAGTTCGAATCCCAGTTGAGGCGAGATTTCCGCGCCCGTCCAGACCGAACCTCAGGCCCACCGAACTTCCTGTACAATCTGCACCGGGTCTCTTTCCCGATGGTAAATCGACCAAGGCGTAGCGTTAGCCACTGACCCCCATCTTACTCCAAGGTTAAAGAGTGGAGCTATATCTCTACTCCCCCTATGGTCCTTCGTGGTCTGTTCTGGGTGAACTTTACCTTAACTTTTATATAAATAGCAGGCCTGAGGAACATGCGGCCCGCGATCACAAGAACAATATCAGAAATACAGTTTGACATAATATAATAGATCTACAGAATATAATACGACAAATTTATTAACAGAGAAAATGTTTACAATCTATAACTCACCACTTATAAGGCAGTATAAAGTAAAACAACATTTCTTTGTGTTTTATCCAGTTTCATAAGGCCTACAACCTTGTCATTCAACCTTACTTTAAGCATAAGTTCCCGTTCGTAAGCGACGGCTTTACATTGAACTCAGTCCCCGCCCCCTCTTGCGATGTATTTACGTAATAGTTCAGCCCTCAGGCGAGTACTTAACGAATTATTCGGCCTTCCCCTGGGTTCAAGTTGGCCAGCCCTGATGCACAGTATGAACGACTGATAATACCGATAACTAAATCACATGTACATAAAACTTTCATGGGTCGAGTGAGTTTCGAAAACTTGATTTCTCTCCCCAGGTGATGTAAGAACTATACGCCTTCTTCTGATGTCCTGTAGACTTTCTGTCACGGTGTCTTTTATAACAAGCAGTTCTGGAACCCAGTAAAGAAAACAACATCTATTGCGCTGTCCGCTAAATAAAGGTTACCCTCTTTTTACTTCACAGCCCATTGTGTCCTTGGACCGCTCAGTAGGCGAATAAAAACCTATCAATATTTGAGTATACAGGAAAAACTACCCTAAAAGTGTCATTAAAAGAATGTTACAGCACCCCCACACTTGCTACAAAGTCCTTTTTATGAGTATGGGCTATGCATATTCCCCAAAGTAGAAGCAGTGCGGAGTGTACACTTCGAACCAGAAAAACTGACTCCATGCAACGTGCAAATTTTGCGATGGAAGTAGGTCAAGTAAGGTACACATACGTAGATGGATACAGGAAAGCGAAGTTTAAAATATGTTGTTGAAAAATTTTACAAATCATTTTCAAGCTTGTCAATATGTTAGTGAAATATTAACTTGTGGGTGTTTAGACTTATTTTAAGAGTTCAAAATCGGTAGCCGTTCTATATTTCTTCCTTTCTGTTTGGTGTTTATTTTGTGATCCAACCATCGATCCATCCATCCTCCGTCAATCAACCAACCAACCAACCAACCAACCAACCAACCAACCAACCAACCAACCAATCAATCAATCAATCAATCAATAGATCGACCTATCCACCTACACATCCATCCATCCATCCATCCATCCATCTACCTATCTATCTACCTATCTACTTATCCACCTACTACCTACTTATCCTCCTACTTATCCACCTACCTACCTATCCTCCTACTTATCCACCTACCTACCTACCTACATATCCCCCAATATACCTACTTACATACCTACTCATCTACCTACCCAACTACCCACCCGCATACCTACCTACCTACCCACTTACCCATCCATCCATCCATCCATCCATCCATCCATCCATCCATCCGTCCGTCTGTCTGTCTGTCTGTCTGTCTGTCTATCTATCTTTTCCTTCTTTTCTTTGCGTTTTTGCATAACATTTCTGTGTTTTTCCAAAACACATATTACTTTCATTGCGCCGTCTTTATCCGCAAGAAACGGTCCTAAATACCAGAAATCCATCACTGCTTGTCAGGGCGGTGAACACAATTTTTTTCTCATAAGAACCTGGTTGTCATTTTATTTTATAAAGAACTGTACAGGCACTGAACTTCGAGCCTTTCTTCAATTCCATTGTAGACGTTGCAACTTATTCATTCATCAGCCAACAACAGAATTCGTTTATAAATAATAAATGCCACTGTCGGCATACTCACATTATAGTCCCCCATTCCAGCTGGTTTGTCCGCAGCCTGCACCGTCCCTCTGGGGTCCGAAGTCCCTTTCAGTTCTCTAGGGGTCCCATCTCACTTTCAGTGACCAATACGAGCCCCGAGAGAGAAAAGTTTTCCCTTAAAACTCTCCTAGTCCGTCACAAATTTCATCACTTTCTCGAATAAATTTTAATTGTCATGGAGTAGAAGAATAGTCTGTCCATCTATAAACAACTCATTCTTCCTACTTGCACGTTTTCAAATATACAATATATAGTGCAGACACATTGGTCTAGTCATAACGTAAGTTCATCATTGAGTCCCAAGTACGTACGTGTATTGCCAAAAATTGTGACAGCTAACACTAGGGCACTAATTGTATGTGTTTTCATTACTTATTGTATTCAATAATTTGTAATAAGAATAGAGTAGCCAGACATGTGCCTAGTGTTTAAAAATATACTCTTCATTTTACTACTAAGAAGGATTTTGTACTTTCTGTGGTAAAAAGAGTGAATATAAAGTAATTTTGTGGTGTTCCTGAATACCCTAACATTGATTCAACGCAATAAGAGCTTATGTTCACAGTTAGGAGTGAGTGCAACGTTTTGAAGCCTCTTTTTATTAAACTTATTTAGTGATCCGCGATTATTTTTTTTAGACTGGCTCAGGTTATGCCTTTATGGAGCGCACAGAGTAGCCGACAGTAAATACATTACATGTTTGAGAATTTATGTAAGCAAACTGAAAATAATCATAAAACATTATCCACGTTTATATTTATATTAACAAAATGACTTATTTTCTTTTTACAGCAGTTGTCCACTGGCTTGTTGGGTGTGTTAATAAATGGGTGGGCAAATGATTCATCGGATGAGCGACCTGGGGATTCGTTTAAAACGCCTTATTATTTGTGACACGATATTTAGAACTTTCAAGGCAGTGGAGTTTTAGACGTGGGGCTTTTTGTTACAAACTCGTGCGGTCAGCTGGGTGTTACCGCTCTCAGTATCAAAAGGGAGGCCCTGTGTCCTGAGAGAGGTGGACTTGCCGGATGATGTACCGTGCTCGTCATGGACGTGTCCTACACAGGCCAATACGTACACTAAGGGATGAATGTCTGCAAGTTGTGAGTGGTAAATTAAAGTAATAGGGCCTGGATACCTTTGTTAGTATAGTAACAACGATCCAGGCTCTACGACCCAGTAGACGTAGTTCTGTCTTGGCAGGAGCCAGAAGTTTATCTGTTGTGCAAAGCAGCCAAACCTCCATACGTCCTCCGCAAAATGTGTCCTCATGACGTGCTGCCTCATCAGTACCGGGGAAATTTTACGCTTTTGCCTTTAACACATATCAAACTTCTGTTTGGGACTTGGAACAAGATGTAGATAAGGAAACTTACTGAAGTATATTATCCTTGTAAGTAGAGGGTAAAGGCAAAACAATCCCAATACAGGCCTGGACAGGCCTTTAAGTTTCCAGGAGGCTGAGACTCCCAGATTTCAAGAAAATCGGCACATGAAGGTGGTAAGGTTGTCAGCCTTAAGCACCGGCCGCCTTTACCCTCAAAGAAATATTCCTGGTACTCATTTCTGTTAGAGGCTGAGTCGATCCCAGGGCCATAGTGCGGCCGGAAGGATTATGTGAATGAAAAATTCCAATGACACCAGTGGGAATAGAAACGGCGACCTCCCGGCCGGTAACGCATTGCCAACTGCGCCACCGCGTGAAGTAGAGGGTAGAGAGCTGTGTTTGTGGGCAGCCACTGAGGAATGACTTGACAAACATGAGATAAGAGGAGCAAAATTGGCCTTTAATATAAACAGATACCGCGATATTTGAGCTTATTGTGACGCAATTTAAATAGAGGATCAACTGAAGTTTTAGTGTCACACGGGAGGTTTTAACTAACAGTTTCTAACAGAATCTTATGTTTATTGGACCATGCATCATCTTGATAGTTGAGTAATGAGAGACCAACTTGATGTCACTTGCTTTATTATTTCTTTATTTAATGCTCAACATGTTACATGTTGAGCATTATATAATGAAATAATAAAGCAAGTGACATCAAGTTGGTCTCTCTTTACTCAACTATCCTAACAGAATGATAGAAAAACTACACATTTTTATGTGTGATTCTCATAACAGAGAGCGAATTTAATTCAGATGAATACCAGGCTTCAGAGGGTTAAAACAGAATGACTTTAAACGTAGGAATTTTTCCTTACGTGTTAATTAGTAGTTTGTAACGGTGTAAAGAGGAAGCAATTTGGAACGTTGGCTGTAGGCTCTATTTATGTCCGCTGATTGGTCACTGAATGTATTTTGCCGAGAGGCTGCTTCATCGTGTTATTGACCTTGCATGTCAGATCTCAGAAGCTGGTGAGATGAAGAGCTAAGAACGCGTTTAACTGGCGGGAAGAGATTAGACCGCTCGATGCACTGTGGACGGTCAGTAGCTGCTCTCTTCTTGCAGCGGTGTCAGTTACCACATTAATATTACCGATCAAGAAATTAATTGGATACCCACTTATCATGTTACAGTAGGATGACAGGGATATCGGGGCTCGATTCCGAGCACGGTATACGTTTTTCACATTCTCAGCTAGAGGAAAATTATTTAATAGTAATTTTATGTTTTGTATACTGTGCATCCTGGTATGATCATTGGCATATCAAGCCAACTAGTTGCACATACTTCTTAGCATACTTATTTTCTCTTCTGTACATGTTTCGGGCATCTATAAGCCCATCATTAGGAGAACTTACTGTATCTATGCGACATTGGTATTTGTCACTCCGTATGGTGGCTGTCCGGATAACCACTCATACAGAATGACAAATACCAATGTCGCATAGATACAGTAAGTTCTCCTGATGATGGGCTTATAAATGCCCGAAACATGTACAAAAGAGAAAATAAATATACTAAGAAGTGTGTGTACCTAGTTGGCTTGATTTGTAAATGATTATTTAATAGTAACTTTCAAAATTAGTAACATGTACAAATACGGTAATGAATGGGATATCTATGGAATCGTAGCTGCAGACGGGAATTTTCAAATCTCTGTGTTGTAACTTCAACAGGCTTATAAATTCACATGTACTTACTTCCTTCAAAAATCTAGAGTCAGTATTCTTGCTCTAAGTTCTAGTGTTCTTGTCAGATCTAGGATTGCGAATAAACTAAGTCTGTTGTAACAGCAGCCCATTACTGAGGGTTGTAATGGCAGATGAGCATGAAGCACTGATGGAAAGATCATTTTCAGGTAAAACTAATATGCTCGGGTAAAGAATTCCCCCGTGCGTCTGTGTCCACCATAAATCCTACTTGAGGCTATCCTAGGAAAAAATGGACCTCCGCAATGAGAAGAGAAAGACTGAACGCCTGAGAATCAGGTGCACGTTTTCAAGGTAAAAACATGTAAATTTTTGTGCCATACTCTGTATATTTGTCAGACGTTTCTCGGAACGGACTGGCTTTCGGGAGACAAGTCTAGCGTCATTAAGAAATCAGTATGTTGGGCTAATAAAAAAGGGAGGTCCTTTTGGAAGTTTCTCTTAAGGGATGATATTTTAAAATGCACTGATGTTACAAATGCAGAGTTGTCTTTTGGTTGCACCACTGAGGTGGGAACTTCATTTTGAAACAGAATGGGTAAGCAAGTTGGTTGCTTCTGGTGTTGCTTTGAGACCAGCTAAAGAATGATTGTTTGCCGCCTGTTTTATTCAAACGACAAGGTACCGCTGGTGTGTGTGTGTGTGTGTGTGTGTGTGTGTGTGTGTGGCAACTACTGGCACAGCAGCTTCAGTTGCTGGGTAGTGTAAACGTACGTAAAAGCAACACGAACTATTTTATTGATGTTCATTCAGTAATCGCCTTGTGTGCATTTTTATAACATTAAGTAAATATTGCAATGAAATAAACAAATTTAATTAACTAATATAAAATAAATAGTCTATACGTGTTACGAATATTGAAGCTGGATCTAGATATTAAGTTACTTAGAACTTCAAAACCTGAAGTCCATATAAATAATACCTCCCTGAAAACATACAGGTTTTTGATTACAAACAAAATTCTCTTAATCAGGTATTCCATTCTTGTTGCGAGGATCATAAGGAACACATAAACACACTGTCGGAAAAAATCCAGAAAACTTGAATGATAAAAATACTTGGGAGTAGTAAATGTTGATGCGAGGATACTACAAAAATTTATCGTAGAGAATTAAGATCTGAGGTTATGAAATTTATTAATCTAGCTCAAGACACTACGTAGTTGCGGGCCATTGTAAACACAGTAACAACTTCGAAGTTGAACATATTTGCCACGCACAAAGTTACAAAATATCATCTCTGTATAAAACAGGACGTATTATACTTTCCACCATAAATTTTAATGGAAATATCCCGTTGTCCTTAAGATAAATCAATGGTAATTGGCATTTATGGTCTACTACAACAAGTTATTGTATTGAACCCTCATCATCATCTGTCACCAGTTAGGCCTTGATAGACCTGTTTCGGCCTCGAGTAATAGTCTCTTCAAAGGACTTCCAAGTCGTCTTCTTCAACTTGGTCTACAGTTCAGTATTTTTGGTTTTGTTGTGCACTGTACTGAAAAATGCTCCAAAATGCTACATGTTTCTGTCTACACGACTTGTTTTTAAATCATGTGCATTTATGTCCGAAGATGGTAGAATAGACCGAAAAATATGGCATTGTTGAAGATTTTCGCATAAAATAAATTATTGTCTTTGACGGTAAAGAAAAGTTACCGATCATTCCTCTATTTGTTAAGAATGTTATTATGACACATTTTGGCCTGTGCTGGGCCATTATCAGGAAAAACGCATAATCGTACAAGCTGGGATAGTATTTCACGGCCTTACAGTTGCATCATTAATGCATTGACAAAGAACTATTTATGAATTATTGTAATTAAACTTCACAGTATTTGAGAACATGGAAAAAATTTTAGGTCCATATTTTGATCAGTGTTTAAAGCATGTAATTCGAATGGTTTCGGATTATCATGTGAATCGTCAAATATAAACGCCAGACCACATGTAGAGTGTGCTAATTTACCATCAAACAATTTTCTGTTTTCATCTTCGTAAACAGAGTTATAAATTACATCTCATAGCATATTTATCTCCTAATCTATGCGTCTGTCCCCATTTTGTGTTCGTATTATGCAAATCATTGTGATATAATACAGGCTATAATGTATGTCGATCCCATTGGTGCCCATATTCACTATTGACGCTGTTTTGTGATCAGATGGACAAGTGTATCAAGAGTACTTGTTCAAAACGTATTATGTTGAGAGATATTCCATTGTTGGTTGTAAAGTCTGTATCCGATAGATAAAATAATCACATTGCATTACTAATCAATGATAGATTAAAGAAGATAATCGGCTTTGGACAAACATAAAAAGGAATATCCAGGTTGTAAGAATTTGGTGGTATCTGTGAGAGTAGGGATCCTGCTGCAGTTAGTTTTTAGGTTCATAACCCACTTGTGTTACCATAGAAAAAAGAACTAATCTTCGGCCATATTTTTCCCACGCCTCCTGCGACTTATGCTACTAAAATATTTTCATTTACTCTTATTTCAGGATAGGTGGAAGCGTTTAAGCCCTGGATGATTGTTGTTAACCATTTGTGTTGGTTAGAGTTTCGATAAGTTTTTGGATGTGTTAGACATTACACAAAGTGTCAATGCTCCAAACCAGCGAAAAGTAAAATCAAGTTTCTTATGCCGATATCAGCAGGTGGTCCTTTGTAGACGGTGTTCTTCGACTTTGCTTGTCCGCAGGTTCGAATCAGAGGGGAAACAAAACTATCTTTTGACGTTTTGCTGACCGTGCATCTCAGTATATTTATCTCAGTAATTAACCAACTTGATGCACAACATTTTTGTTTTACAATAATTTTATTTCATACCTCTACATGCTTCGATCACATGTGCTCATCATCAGGAGGTCAAAATTGCATTACACAGCCTCTGGTATCATCACACCGAAACAAGTGAGTGATCTAAAGTTACTAAAATACAATTCTATAAATTTGAGCAAATAGTAGTAAAATTTATGTCTGAATTTTTCGGGTGTGATTACTGTGTATTACTTACTATAAACATTTTATGTTGTGTAGAGGTTATGTTTATCCAGTTATTAAACGTATTAGAAAGGTATTATGTCTATTTACATTTATGTTTACTTAGTCTATCTACTCATAAGATCGTACAAATTGCTGATTAGCTGTTGTATCTATAAGGTTATGTTTGTCCGGTTGTTAAAATTGTTAAAAATACAATGTATATTTACATTACGTATCTAAAAATTTGCGTTTATCCAGTTATTAAGATTGTGCGGTATCTATTTACTTTACATTAATTGTTGAATTTACAGATTAGGTTTTCGAAATCCCTAGCCTTCTTTCTCTTTCGTAACATAAATTCAGTATTAGTCTGCAAAATTCTGGAGAGTCTACATTTCATGGCATAGAGAGTGTCTGAGTCAACTGTTTCAGACAAACCAAGGTTTTTAACTCCAATATCATTTATGATATTTGCTTAAAATTGGTATATAGGAAATAAATACCACCTCCTGCCACCTCCAAGATCTTTTAGTGGAAATACGACTATATAAACAAAATTTGAGACAGAATTGCTCTATTTCGTTACAAGGCAAAAAGGGATGGGTTGAAGAAATGCATTTAATGAATTTTCTTTCCACACAGCAACACATTAGAGCACCAGATGCTCCTGCAAGTCTGTTTTTGGAAGAGACTTGTTTACTCTTCAGACTGTTCTAGCTTTTTAAGGGCTGCATTAACTGGTGGTTCAGATGGAGATAAATTTTGTTTGGAGGTAGTTACTAATTTAAAAAGGGCTAGAAGAAATGTTAAAAGAATATATTATGTTACTGGAAGCTACAACCCTTTTTAAGCAGGATATATGTTAGTGTCTACGTTAATTTGTTGACTCACAAGGAAAGGTCTCGTCTAAAATTTCGCTCAAATGTTTGAAAACTGTGGTCATCCCCAAATTCTTAACACCTAATTTAGTAGAGATGGCCAATGCTGAAACTGGAGTAAATATAAGAAATATTCAAGTAAGCTAGATGAAACTGTATTGTGAGGAGTTAGTTAAAAGTAACCCAGTAGAAAGATAAGCTGTAAGTCAGTAATGAGGCTAAATGGAAGTCAATTTACGGGTTTACAAGCAAAGAAAATTCAGAGTCAAAAAATATTTTAAGATATTTGGGGAATATTCGGACCATTCTGGTTTCATAATTTATTTACAGACATCGAGCCATTATTGTTGTGTCTGTTTAACCTCTGGAGACTAAGTATGACTAAAGCCAGCAGGAGTTAGTGGGGAATAATACTTCATCTGGAAACACTTAACAAAATAGTGCACTTCGCGCGCTCCCTCGAGGAAGACACCTTTAGCAATAGTAAAGGCAACAAAACGTTTGGTTATGTTGGGATTACGTTCTGGTCTGAAGCAGTGACGTGTGTGTTATGTTTGGAGTACGTTATGGTCTGAAGCAGTGACGTGTGTGTTATGTTGGGAGTACGTTATGGTCTGAAGCAGTGACGTGTGTGTTATGTTGGGAGTACGTTATGGTCTGAAGCAGTGACGTGTGTGTTATGTTGGGAGTACGTTATGGTTCGAAGCAGTGACGT
>Ga0123355_10015839_pt1 | contig 11861 bp, 12 predicted proteins | sample TergutEmb28metaG_3_FD_89872 | JGI IMG/M metagenome (GOLD analysis project Ga0123355, IMG submission 89872) | Embiratermes neotenicus P1 segment gut microbial communities from Petit-Saut dam, French Guiana - Emb289 P1 | ecosystem: Host-associated > Arthropoda: Insects > Digestive system > Gut ... | reverse complement strand
CGAAGCGACGAAAAGTTTTTTGGTTCTTTATTCGCCCGCCCCCTCAGACACGCCTTTCGGCGTGCCAGCTCCCCCGCACGCGGTGGAGCCTTTGGCAACACCTACACATCCCATAAAATAACAACTCAATCGCAGTGCCTTGGATAGGACACAGCGAAGCGACGAAAAAGTTTTTTGGTTCTTTTTTTCAAAAAAGAACAAGAAAGGAGATTTCAAATGAGAAATTGGCGTGAAATTGCAGTAAACTGCAAGGCGAATAAAGTGGCAAAATTGCAGCGCAAGCTTGCTCTGGCGCAGGAAAGCCTGCGGGCTTCACAATTGGTGCTTAACTTGAGCTTGGACGAAGCCAGCCTTGCGCTGAAAACCCCGCTGGGCAAGGTGAAGGCCACGGCCTGCCGCGAACATGGTGTGCGGGTGCGCACGAAGAGGAAGTAGAAACCGCAAAACAAAGCCCTCCTGCGTATAACAGGAGGGTTAGTTTTATGCTTTGATAGAAGTCTACCGCGAAGCGGCAAAAGTTTTTTGCGCAACTTTTTTTCAAAAAAGATGCAAAGCCTTCGCTCACTCTTGCATGTACTGATACCCACGCGGCAGGCCAAGCTGCACAAGCACTTGCTCTTCTTTTTCGCGCATGCGCACGCTATCCAGGCCGCCGGCGGTGTGGTCGTAGCCCAGCAGGTGCAGCATGGAGTGCACGGTGAGATAAGCCATTTCACGTTGGAAAGTGTGGCCGTATAGCCGCGATTGTTCTTGCGCGCGCGGCAGGCAGATGACGATGTCGCCCAGCAGCGCTGAGCCTGTGGCGTGGTTGATGTCATACTTGCCGTCTTGCCCAAGGGGAAAGGACAGTACGTCAGTGATGTCATCTTTGCTGCGATGCTCGCGGTTAAGGCGTTGAATCTCCTCATTGTCTACGAAGCGCACGCTGATTTCGGCCGCATGGGGGAATTCATCGTTAACCAGCACGGCAACGCAGGCGCGGCGCACCAGCATGCGAATGCCTGTGGGCACCTTCACTTGCTGTTGATCATCGGTGATGATTACTTTTACTTTGTTTGGCATGGTGTTACCTTCTTTCTGTCTTTATATCGTGAGGGGAGATTGTGTTGACGCAGGTGAAGAAGTTTGCGGCTCGTGTAGGGGCGGCTATTAGCCGCCCAGGATTTTTCTGGCGGGTGTAAGAGGTCGGGCGGCAGGTTGCCGCCCCTACACGCGATATGCTCTGCTGTTTACAGTTCACTGGCGCTATTTTTTGCGCATTTGATGCTTCTCATATGCCTTGATGATGGACTGCACCAGCTTGTGGCGCACCACATCACGCTCGGTGAACTTGATGATGGCGATGTCCTCCACGCCTTTGAGCACAGTGGCGGCGTTCACCAGACCCGAAGGCTTGCCGTCGGGCAGGTCGATCTGCGTGATGTCGCCGGTGACGATAATCTTGGAGTTTTGCCCCAGCCGCGTGAGAAACATCTTCATTTGTTCAATGGTGGTGTTCTGCGCTTCGTCTAGGATAATGAAGCTGTCGTCAAGCGTGCGGCCGCGCATGTAGGCCAAGGGCGCAACTTCAATGGCACCGCGCTCTTGCTGGCGGGCGAATTGCTCTGCGCCGAACATGTCGAACAATGCATCGTACAATGGCCGCAGGTAGGGATCAACTTTTTGCTGCATGTCGCCGGGGAGGAAACCCAGCTTCTCACCAGCCTCTACCGCTGGGCGCGTGAGGATGATGCGGTTGACCTCTTTTGCGCGAAACGCACTCACCGCCATGGCCACGGCGAGATAAGTCTTGCCCGTGCCGGCGGGGCCCACGCCTAGGGTAATGGTATTCTGCTTGATGGCATCGATATACTTCTTTTGCCCGAGCGTTTTGGGCTTTAGCGGTTTGCCGCGCGCGGTGATACCAATGCTGCCGTCGGTCATGGCGGCGAGCTTTTGGCTAAGGTCTTCGTCGTCATCCACCATGGAAATCACGTAGCGTACGGTGTGCTCGCTGAGTTGTTCGCCGCGGCTGAGCACGGCGAGGAGGGCATCAATGGCACGGGCGGCGCGGGCGCAAGCCTCGGGCTCGCCGGTGAGCTTGACTTCGGTGCCGCGATAGACAATACCGACGCCATAATGCGCTTGCAGCAGCTTGATATTTTCGTCCATCGAACCGAATAATTGCACAATATGCTCCATGCGATCAATGGGAATAAGGCGTTCTTCGATGAGATTTTTCCTCCCATGGAAATATTTCGTTCATATTTGCTAAAAAATCACGAGTATTTTATATAAGTATACCATTTTTCTGCGAAATTGTCAAGGGAGAAAGTGTAAAGTTTTTCTTAACGCGCTTTCTTGCGCTACATCGCGACACTTCAAACTGTGAAAATTGCACAAAATGAAACTGGGAAAACATGTCGAATTTTGGCGGCTTAGGGGCTTGAAAAATGTCGAAAAATGTGATATAATGGTAGCATCAACCAAGGGAATTTATGGGCTATACAGAGAAAAGAGGTTTTTGCATGAGAGTTACTGGCATTATTCGCGGCATTGATGAAGTGGGGCGCATTGTTATCCCCAAAGAATATCGTCGTATGTTGAAAGTGAATGACAAAGAAGATTCGCTGGAGATTTCGATGGAAGGCGACCGCATTGTGTTGCGCAAGCATATTCCTGCCTGCACGTTTTGCGACAACGCAGATGGCATGATTGAGTACAATGGCTACAAAATCTGCCGCAACTGCGTAGAAAATCTGGATCGCATTGTGGGCCAGCAAGTGGAAGGCGAATAAGCTTAATCAGTTAACAATGATAACAACCCTCAGTATAGAACTGGGGGTTGTTTTTGGAATAATTTGTTGACAAATGCGCAAATATGTGCTAAAATGAGTTTGGTGCTGTGCGCTGTGGCGTGGTTAGTTCCTCCGGAAGTTGGTATTTGCCAGCGGAAGGGGGTGAGGTCTATGGAGTATTTGGTGATGCTAGTGCTGATATTGTACATGCTTGCTGAGTTGAAAAGAACCGATAAAAAAAACTAACCGCCCACACTGCAATTGGTAGCGGTTAGCAATTCTTCACAGAGGAGCTGCTGCGCCGTAGCGCCAACGCCCTCTTGACACTACCTATTATACCATGGAATTAGGGAAATGTCAAGGGGGAATTTGCTTTATTGCATGAATGCATCCCAGGCGGCTAGCTTGACGGCATCCCAATCTTCGTTGTGCGTGATGGTCACATCGGCGGCATCTTGGTAGGCGGGACTGCGGGCGGCAAGCAGGTCGTCGAGGTTAACCGAAAGCGGGCGGCCGTCACGGGCAAGGTGTGCGTTGGCGCGTGTAATCCACAGCACGCGGGCGTTTTGCCGCAGCTGCTGGCGATTGCTTTCGCGCAGCACGGCACCGCCGCCGGTGGCGATGATGAGGCCGGTTTTGCTGCTGATATCTGCGATAACTTGGCTTTCAATGTCACGAAAGGCGGGTTCGCCTTGCTGTTGGATAATTTCGGCGGGTGAAGTGCCAGTGCGCTGTGCAATTTCATGGTCGATGTCTACGAATGTGCGGCCGCTGCGTTTTGCCAAGTTAAGCCCGATGGTGGATTTGCCACAGCCGGGCATGCCCACCAGCACCCAGTTTTGCAGGTCCGCATGGAGCGATTGCAGCACCTGTGCGGTATGTTTGTCAGGGATATCCTGCTGCAAAAACAGTTGGGCTGCGGCTGCGGCTTGTGCCACCAACATGCTCAGGCCGTTGGTGTTGGCCAAGCCAAGTTGCTCGGCTTGCTGCAGCAAACGTGTGCGTGCGGGGTTGTAGATGAGGTCGGCCACAGCGAGCAAGTTGGGATAGTCACGCAAATCAACAGGGCTGTCGCACACGTGCGGATACATGCCCACGGGCGAGGTGTTGACGAGAATTTCGGCCTGCGGACAGTGCTTGCTGTCGTCTTTGTCGGCAATGGTGACGCTTGCGGTTTGGGCATCTGCACAGGCAAGCTGCACGGTTTGCGAAGCACCGCCTGCGCCTAAAATTAGCACATGCTTGCCGGTGAGGTCAATGCCCGCGCGACGCAGCATGAACTGAAAGCCCGCCAGATCAGTGTTGTCGCCAAACAGCGTGCCGTTTTCGCGCTTGACGATGGTGTTCACACAACCTGCGCGGCGAGCGATTTCGCCCAGTGCGTCGCAAGCGTGAAACGCGTCAATTTTGTAGGGGATTGTGACGTTGATGCCCGAAAAATTGCGTCGAGCAAAAAAGGCGGGCAATTCTTGCGGCTCCATGGGCACAAGTTGATAGTCGTGCCCGTGCAGCCGTTTGTGGATTTCGGGGGAGTAGCTGTGACCGAGATGACGGCCAATTAAGCCGAATTGCATATATTACCCTTTCGCTTAACAAAAATAAAATTTAGCTGCGGGCGGATTTTGCATCCGCCCCTACATGTTGCGGTACGCAAAAAACTTCCAGAAAAGATCCATCTGTAGGGGCGGATGCAAAATCCGCCCGGGCTATTTATATAAACCACTTTTAAATTAATCGACTCAGCCCAAACTGCATGGCTTTGTCTCCTCGTTGCAAGGCGTTGTGATTTCCTCATAACTGCCCAGCACATCAAGGGTTTCGCAGTGCCGCGCGAGCTTCTCAATCATGACAGGATATTCAGGCGAAGTGGCGTCGCACTCCAAATCCAAGTAGAACACGGCATCGAGCGTATTGCCCAGCACGGGCAAGTTTGTGAGCTTGGTGAGGTTGATTTCCATGCCGGCAATCAATTGCAGAATTTCGGCCAGTGTGCCAGCGTGGTGCGGCAGCGAAATGAGTACGCTGCTTTTGTTGGCGCGCGGGGGAATCATGGCTTGCTTGGTGATGCAGATGAAGCGGGTCTGGTTGTCGCTGCGGTCCTGAATTTCTTGCTTGAGGATATTCAAGCCATACAGTTCGGCGCATTCTACGCTGGAAATAACCGCCACGCCGGGCTTGTCTTCGGCTGCGGCACGTTTGGCGGCGATGGCTGTGTTGTCGCACACATGGGTGGTGACGCGGTCGCCAAGCTTTTGAATGAAGTTGTCACACTGGCGCAGTGCTTGCTCGTGCGACCAAATTTCGGTGATGTCTTTGAGGAAGCGCTCGTTGCTCAGCAAGCAGTGGCGAATCGGCAGGCGAATGGCGCGCACGATGGAGCACTTGTGTTTGCGCAGCAGGTCATACACCCGCATGACGCTGCCGTATGTTGTGTTTTCGATGGGCAGCACGCCGAAGTTGCACAGGCCTTGTTCCACGGCACGGAAGACCATCTCAAACTCGTGCATGCTGAGAATGCGCGGTTGCTCAAACATGTTGCGCGCAGCAATGTGCGAGAATGCGCCCTCCACGCCTTGGCAGGCCACGCTTGCGCCAGCAGGCCATGGGTCACCTTGGCCGCGAGCGAGAGCCGCCGCCAGCTGTTGGCGCAGAGGAGAGGTTTCTTCGGCCTCTACCATCAGGCGATGCTGACGCGCACGGTTGGCCAAAAACACCGTGCGATAAATCATGTTAAGCGGTTGTTGCAGGTGCTCGGGTGCTGTGTTGCAAACGCGTTGCAGCACCTCTTGCTCGCGCGCAGGGTGATGCACTTGCTCGCCGTTGGCCATTTTAGCTTGCGCCACTTGGCTTGCCAGCTCCATGCGCTGTGCCAGCAGGGGCGCGAGTGCGTCGTCCACGCGGTCGATTTCCGCGCGTAAATTTTCTAAGTTCATTGGGCTACCTCACATACATAAATTTGCTCGCCGCCATGGCGTTTTATTTTTCCGCCGTCGTAGTCGCCGTGTCGTTCAACAATGCGAAAACCCGCATTGCGCAACAGTTTTTGCAGCTGCCTTGGGTAGTAATATCTAAGCTCAAGCGGCTCTTCGGTGCGTTGTTCGCCGTGCTCATAGATCATCACTGGGTAGATAATTTGCCGCTTGGTGTCAACGCGCTCGCCAACGCTTTTGCAGGTCACGCCATCAATTTCTCGATATATTTTCTCGGGATAACACCACTTGTGCATGTGCTTTTTCGGCACAAAGCAGTTGACGATAAAACGTCCGCCAGGCGCAAGGTGTTGCTTCACACATTGCAGGCAACTGGCGATGTCCGCGTCCTCCGTCAGCGCCTGAAAGCTGCGAAACGGGATGATAATCAGCGGGAATTTCTCGCCTAAATCAAAGTTTGCCATGTTGCCTTGCGTGATGGTGATGCGTTGCCGAACTTCTTCGGGTAGCTTCGCCAGCTTTGCGCGAAAGATATCGAGCATTGGCTGCGAAAGATCAAGACCGTGCACGTGCAGGCCGCTTTCTGCGAGGGGGATACTCATGCGCCCAGTGCCGCAAGCGAGTTCCAACACAGCCCCAGCTTGCGCATAGCGCTGAAAAAATGGGAAATCACCTTGATATTGATAGTCTAAATCGTAGAATTTTGCCGCGGAATCGTAGCAATTACTCATCCTGCGCCCTCCATGAAATCCAGCAGCACGCAGGCCACAACGGCCTCCACAACGGGCACTGCGCGGGGCACAATGCAGGCATCGTGCCGCCCGCTGATGCGTAATTCAGTGCTTTCGCCTGTGGCTAAATTCACGCTTTCCTGCGGCAGCGATATCGACGGCGTGGGTTTGATGGCCACGCGCACAACCAGGGGCATGCCTGTGGTTAGCCCGCCCAACACGCCGCCGTGGTGGTTGGTGCGAGTGCGGATTTCGCCGTCTTGCACAAAATAGTCGTCGTTATTTTGTGAACCTTGCATAGCTGCAGCGGCAAATCCTGCGCCGAACTCCACGCCGCGCACAGCGGGGATGCCAAACAGCGCAGCGGCCAGGCGGTTTTCTATGCCGCCGAACATTGGCTCACCAAGCCCAACGGGGAGACCAGTTGCGGTGCATTCGATGATGCCGCCGACGGAATCACCTGCGGCTTTTGCGGCTTCGATATCGCCGATTTTTGTGATGGTTGCATTAATTTTAATTCCGTATCGCGCTAAAATTTGTGCACAAACAGCACCTGCGAAGCACAGGGGAGCAGTCAACCTGCCGGATGTGTGCCCGCCACCGCGTGTGTCCGCGTGACCATTGTGTTTTACATAAATGGGGAAATCGGCGTGCCCGGGGCGCGGAATGTTGCGCAGGGCATCATAATCTTTCGAGCGGGTGTCGGTGTTTTCGATGATGGCGCACAGAGGGGCGCCGCAGGTGGTGTTGTTCACCAGACCGCTGAGAATGCGTGGGCTGTCGGGCTCACGGCGGGCGGTGTCGCCGGGATTTCGGCCGGGTGCGCGGCGCGCCATGAAGTCCGCAATCGCTTGCATATCAAGGGTTTCGCCTGCGGGTAGGCCGTCAATCACCGCGCCGATGGCGGCGGAGTGCGACTGCCCGAACACCGTGATTTTAATGCGTTCACCAAAGCTAGAGGACATCGTATTTTCCTCCACATTTCACATAATCATCCCAAAAATCGGGGTAGGATTTCGCGACAACCTCCGGGTTGGTCAGCGCAATTGGCTGCCGGCAGTGCAGCACGGCAATCGCCATGGCCATGGCAATGCGGTGGTCGCCGTGGCTATCTACCGTAACGCCGCCGCGCAGTGGTGTTGCGCCGCGAATGGTCATGCCGTCAGGGTGTTCTGTTACATTGGCACCAAGCGCGGTGAGATTTTGCACCATGGCCGCCAGGCGGTCGCTTTCTTTGATGCGCAGCCGCGCGGCGTTGGTGATTTCGTAGTGTTTGTAGTGCGCAGCGGCATGCACTGCCATGATGGGCACGAGGTCGGGGCACTGCGACGCGTCCATGCTGGTGCAAGTTTGCAATAGATTGATGATTGCGCTGTCGGGCTGTGCAGAACTTGGGTCGAGCCCGCTCACGTTTACGCCAGCCGCAAGCCAAAATGCCGCGTTAGACCAATCGCCTTCGGGGGTGAGATCATCGACCTCGCGATAGATATTACGGTGCAATCTGCCTGCGATTTGCCAGCGTCGATACCCGATATCTCGCGGGATAATCACCTTGAATTTTCGCAGCGTGCGCAGGGTCATTTCCACATAGCCGATGGATTCCAGCGGCTTGTCTGGGTCAATCACGATTTTGCTGATACCCGGCAGCAGCGGCAGCGCGAACAGCAGCCCTGTGATGTATTGCGAGCTGATATTCCCGGGGAGTGTATAAGTTCCAGGTTGCAGTTGCCCGCTGATGGTCAAGGGCAGGGTGTCGCCTTGAATCTTAACGCCGTTGGCGCGCAGCAAACTCAGCAGGGGCTCAAGCGGGCGTTCGGGCAGGCGACCCTCACCAGTGAAGGTGACCGTGCGCCCGAGTGCGGCCATCACTGGCAGCAAAAACCGCAATGTTGACCCGCTTTCGCGGCAATTGAGCACGCCGTCAGTCGCCAGCAAGCAGTCACGCGTGGCGGCAATGTCATCAGAAATAATGGGCATGCTGGTGATATCTTGCCCGGCCAGCCATGCGGCAATCATCAGCCGATGCAGGTCGGATTTCGACGGCATGGCAGCGATTTCACCGCATAATTTCGCGGGGTGCAGCTTGTATGTCGTCATAGTTTTTCCTCCAACTGCGCCTTAAAGCTTGAAAGCGGCAGGCTGCGCAATTCGCACTGCCCAACGCGCAACGGCACGATGATGGTGATGTCATCGCCTGCGCGTTTTTTATCGCGCGAAAGAGCCTCGAACAGCTCGCTCACGGTGAAATCGCAGCGAGTGGGCAGGTGATTTGCACGCAGCGCGGCGCACACTTCATCATAGATCGCGGGGCAAAAGGCCTTGCACATCAAAGCCATGCCAATGCCAACCGCTGCGCCATGGGGGATGGTGTAACCACTGACCTGCTCAATGGCGTGGCCAAGGGTGTGCCCTAAGTTCAGCAGGCGGCGTGCACCGGTGTCGTGCTCGTCGCCGACGACCACATCGCGCTTTAATGCAACACAGCGTGCGATTTGCTCCGTTGTCACTTTGCTGCCCTGCGCTAATGCGTTGAACAGTTCTGCATCCCACAGCACGCCGTATTTCAGGCACTCGGCCACGCCGTTTGCGTATTCCTCGGGCGGCAGGGTGGCGTGGGTTTGGGTGTCGCAAATGACCATGCTGGGCTGCCAAAACGCACCCACTAGGTTTTTTCCGGCGGGTAAATTCAGGCCAGTTTTGCCGCCCACGCTGGAATCTACAGCAGCCAAAAGGGTGGTGGGCATTTGCACACAGGCGATGCCGCGGCGATAGGTTGCGGCGGCAAAGCCAGTGAGGTCGCCTACCACGCCGCCGCCCAGCGCGATGAGTATGTCGCCGCCGGTGAGCCCAAATGACGCACAGGCGCGCAAAATTTCCTCGTAGCTGGCGAGGGTTTTGTGCTCTTCGCCAGCGTAAAGCGTAAAGTATTCAGCCTTTACACCTGCGGCATGCAAACTCGTTAACACAGGGTCAACATAGCCGCATTTCCACACGTTTTCGTCGGTGATGATGAGCACTTTTTGCGGCTTTAGCGCGTTGCGAATCAACGTGCCGCATTGCGCGAGCAGCCCAGCGCCAATCAGCACGTCATAGGCACGGTCGCCCAGTGGCACATGCACGGTTTGCATGGGCTTGTAAATGTAATCCATCTGAAACACATCCTCACCGGTGAGATAATGTTTTTCTGCGGGGCACTGTGCGAGGGGCACAAACCCGCAGCGCGTCAGCATTTTTTTGCTGCCAATGTTGTCGGGGTACGCCCCAGCGTGCAGTTCGGCGATTTTTAGGGTTTCGGTTGCGTATTTCACTGCCAGCGCGAAGGCCAACGTGCCAAATCCCTGCCTGCGATAGGGTGCGAAAATGCGTATGCTGAGGTCGGGCTCAAATTCGGGCGGTGTTCCTGGTGCGATGCTCACTGCGCCAACCACTTCACCTGTAGCATTGCATTGAATCATCGCAAACAAGAGTGCTTCGCTTTCGCCGTTGATGAAATCTTCGTGGCGTTGCTGGTTGTTCTGCTGAAATTCCTCAAAACTTGCGGCGGGTGTCCAGCCGTTGTAGCCCTGTTTTGTCTGCGGGTCGAACCAGCAATCATACAATGCGCGGTCATCGCAAGGTTGATATTCCACCAAGCTCACCGTTTCGTTCGCGCAATACAAAGCTCTGCTCACACTGCCGTCCTCACTTGGTTCACGGCGGCCATCACGTCGGCAAACTGCGCAGGTGTGAGCGATTGCGGACCGTCGCACATAGCTTTTGCGGGGTTATTGTGCACCTCAATCATCAGGCCGTCGGCACCCACAGCAGCGGCGGCCACCGCAAGCTGCTTCACATAACGCGACACGCCCGTGGCATGGCTGGGATCAACCACGATGGGCAGGTGCGATTTCTCTTTGATCACGCACACGGCAGAAAGATCAAGCGTATTTCGTGTTGCCGTTTCGAACGTGCGAATGCCGCGCTCGCACAAAATCACCTGCTGGTTGCCGCCAGCCATGATGTATTCGGCGCTCATCAGCCACTCTTGAATGGTGTTGGCCAGACCGCGCTTGAGCAAAATGGGCTTGTTCAGTCGCCCGAGCTCCTTGAGCAGCTCGAAATTTTGCATGTTGCGCGCACCCACTTGAATGCAATCCACGTGCTCGAAGGCGGGCAGGTGGTTTACGTTCATGATTTCAGTCACAATCGGCAGACCAGTTTGTGCCTTGGCCTGCAGCAGCAGCTCAATGCCATCGTTGCCCATGCCCTGAAAATCATAGGGCGAAGTGCGCGGTTTGAAGGCCCCGCCGCGCAAAATCGCAGCACCAGAGCTCTTCACGGCCGCAGCAATTTCGCTGACTTGCTCGGGTGATTCAACTGAGCAAGGTCCAGCCATCACCGCAAAATTGCCAGCGCCGATTTTCACGCCGCCGACCTCCACTACGCTGTCAATCGGGTGGAATTTGCGGTTGGCTTTTTTGAATGGTTCTTGCACGCGCTGGACTTTTTCGACGAAATCTTGTGCTTCAATCAGGTCGGTGTCTAGCCCTGCGGTGTCGCCAATTAGCCCGAGCACAGTGGAGTTTTCGCCCAGGTTTTGGTGCACAGCAATGCCTTGTTCTTGCAGCCAGTGCAGCAGCATATCCAGCTGTTCTTGCATGAAATCTTGCTTAAGTACGACGATCATAGTAATTCTCCTAAAAATGAATTTCGTTGAATTTGTGTAATGTGTAGATGGTGTTGCCGTTTTCTTCGCGTTTTTCCAGCTTATGCACGCCGCCTGCGAGGCCATGCGGCCAGCTACCTTCTTGCGGGATGCGCAAAAATAGTTGCACAAATTGCCCTAAGCTGCCACCGTGTGCCACCACGATGGCGTTTTCGCCCGCGGCTTCAATCTGCGCAAGAGCCTTGGCCACGCGCTGGCTCATTTCGCGCCAAGTTTCGGCGTCGGGCAGCGGGCGGTAATCCAAAAAGGGCACACCCTCGCGTGGAGCTTCGTTTTCCTTGAGCCAGGTTTTGCTTTTGCCAGCGGCGCTGCCCACTTTGAGCTCACGCAGGTCGGGCAGCCACTGAATCTCCAGCCCCAGTGCTTTGGCGATGGGCGCGGCGGTTTGCGCGGTGCGCTGCATGTCGGAGGAATACAGCACATAATTGGGGCGATAACCCAGCTCGCGCCGCAGTGCCCGTGCGACTTTTTTGGCATGCCGCCGACCGCGCGGGGTAAGCGGCCATTCGGTGCTGCCGCCAACCATGCCGTTGAGGTGCTGCTCGCTTTGCGCGTGTTGGACTGCAATGATGTGCATGTTTCCTCCTATAAAAAACACCCACAGTTTACACTGCGGGTTGCATGATAGTTCGGGCGTGCCCAAAAACTCTAGCGCATACCGCAGTTTGCCCCCCAATAGGGGAAGCTAAAGTAGCGGTAAAACGAACGGTTCATTTGG
>Ga0123355_10015837_pt1 | contig 11862 bp, 7 predicted proteins | sample TergutEmb28metaG_3_FD_89872 | JGI IMG/M metagenome (GOLD analysis project Ga0123355, IMG submission 89872) | Embiratermes neotenicus P1 segment gut microbial communities from Petit-Saut dam, French Guiana - Emb289 P1 | ecosystem: Host-associated > Arthropoda: Insects > Digestive system > Gut ... | reverse complement strand
GCGCATCAGCGGTAGTAATGCTGTATACACCATGTTCCGAGGTAGTGTGAAGGGTACTGGCTACCCACTCCATTCGCCAGTTTCCCCTTCACTTCCCCTCCCGTGCGTCACCGTGTGCCATCATATTTCAACTGGACTCTACTACAAGCTGCTTTCTCGTGAAGTCGAAACGCGTTTCAACTTTCGGGGCAATAAAATATGCTGTCCGAAAGAATGAACTCACAGATATGAAATTTAATGAAAACCTTCGCGTATCTCGAGTTGTGTGATATGGACGGACGGACGGAGCAATTTTTAGACGCTCGGGTACGAACGTGAACGCATTTAAAAAAGAATTATTCATTTCCGGGAGTAACATATTTGCGCTTAATACTGCTTGAGGAAATCTCTTCCAGCTCATTACATCTAATTTACATTCGCTTTACCCTCCAGTCCTCCACCCCAAACTCCACCCTTCTGTCCAATGATAACACCCCTTAACTATCTTCGTCAAAGCCACCTCCCACCAAACCCAACTAGTCCATCTGAGATCAAATCACAAACCTGTATGTCCAGCCCCCTGCCAAACACCACCCTGTTCACATCGACGAAACTGAAGCACCACACTGTAGATGCGTAAGTGGGCGTGGAGACAGTGATCCACCTCACACATTTTTAATCTCGGAGAATCGCTAGCTTCACACTCAAACTTTCTTAACCTCCGTTTAAAGGACCCTTAGTTTCTTGCTTGGATAAAAAATCCACTGTTTTCCTCAGTGTCGTTATATGCATAGTCACGTAGAGAAAATTTCCGATGTTCCTCCCTTGGCCGTCCGTTGTATAAACCCGTAACTTTGCTGATTTAACAAATATATGACCACATATTTGTGACATATATCTCTTATTTGCATGGAACGTTAACTCTTAACCCTTTAAAGCCCACTGATCTCTATACGTACCGCCAGGTTAACATTCACAAACTCTACTTTCTACTTCACACAGTGTATTTACGTGTTGTGTGTGGATCTGAGAACAAACAGCGATTATTTCCCTATACAGTATTAACTGACTGGTTTGTATAACCGAGACGGAGTGCGTTTACTGCGCGGTACGGACTGGATGTTTATATACAATTCTACGTTCCATTTCACACAGCGTATTTATGTTTTGTGTGGATCTGAGAACAAACAGCGATTATTTCCCTATACAGCCTTAACTAACTGGTTTTATAACCGAGATTTAACCCTTTTAAAACCCAGCGGTCACTATATGTACAGCACAGTGGTCACTATATGTACCGCCAGTTTAACATTCACTAATTCTACGTTCTGCCCCACACAGTGTATTTATGTGTTTTGTGTGGATCTCAGAACAAACAGCGATTATTTCTCTATACAGCATCAAGTGACTGGTTTGTATAACCGAGACGGAGAGTGTTTACTGCGCGGTACGGACTGGATCTTTATATGTAATTCAATTTATTATTCGTCTTGGAAGCTTTAAAAAGAATTTAGGTAGCTGTGCTGTGATTTGTTAAAAACATGTTCTATTTCTAAGCACGTGCATTGATTTATCTCACACTGTAATGGCACACATGCTCAAGTGTTCCGAATTTCAAATTTTTATCCGCCCTACAACCTTGCGTGTGACCAAAGTCCAGTGACATCGATAAAATCGTCTGGACTTGCGCGGCGGTCTGTATAATTTATTTCCTCCATCCCGCAACTCGATAGTACGTCACACGTTCGGTTAGGTACCTGGTTCGGTTACCAGTCCGAGACTGACTATATCATTATATTGTAACGTTTGTGCTGTCTCTTCAGCAGATTGTCTGAATATATAGGCACATTATTTTACGTGACAACTGTCGCTGGTCACTTCCCGTCGGCTAGCTTATCTCGTGAAACTTCAACGTGAAATGAACAAGGTGGTTTTTAGTTGTGACGGACGTCAGCGGGCCGAACTCATCGATTTACAACGCGTTCTCTAAACAAGGTGAGCAAGAGGCGAATAGCGTCTGCAGCACGTTGAACTGAATCGCGTGTACCTCGGCTAACGGCACGAGCGCCGAACTGACTGCCTCCGGTCGCGCCAAAAGATGTGAGTGAAAAGTGATGTGATTTGTCAGATAAAATAACGTCCCCATATATCGAGACCTCGTCCTTTGTTATCTGTCTCGATTCATAATCCATTCTGGGTGCACCCAGTGGTACAGTTGGTCGAGGGAAGGCGCGGTTTCGATTCCCGGTGAGGTCATTGAGATTCTTCATTGACATAATCCTTCTGGCCGCACTATGGCCCTGGAGTCGACTCAGGATCTACCAGAAATGAGCACCAGGGATATCTCATGGGTGGTAAAGGCGGCCGGTGCGTAAGGCTGACAACCTTACCACCTTCATGTGCCGATTGTCTTGAAATCTGGGTACCTCAACCTCCTAGAACCCTCAGGGCCTGTCCAGGCCTGTAATGGGATTACTTTACTGATTATTCTACACCGTATAAGCCGTGTACTTATATGGCACTGTAACTTAGACAAATAAATGGCAGTTTGTGATGGGATTAGTTAAATTATTTAAACGAAGGAGCGTTTGCTTTTACAGAGGTCTAGGTCCGGATATCTAGGGTCAGGCAATGCAAAGAACCGTCTCTTGAATAAATACGTGTTTCACAGTAACATGATCTTGGGGCATTTGCTATAGTGGGCACCGATGAATTGCCAGTGGTCTAATTTCGAACAACATAAATTGTCAAGAAGTGGCCACTTCAAATTACAGGCAAACAATATGATAGACAAAGGTGCATGGCGGATAGCATTGAGGTTCGTTAGCGATGTTTGTTTTAAAATTGCTGAACGCATTTAAGTCATTTTTATGGTTTCGTGAACTCAGTGAAGTTTGTATTAGCTTTAAGGGCGCCCTTAGACTGTAAGAGGTTATGAATTTATGCTTTCAGGGTCATTAGAGAGTGAAGGCCCGAAGGTTCATCACGGCTAAGACAAACCCCCACCCTCGAATATTACTTCAGACGATACGCAGATCCCTCCCTAGCTTCCATCCTCTGAACTTACGATCATCATAATCCTGACGTCCAAATTTCTAACCAGCCTTTCAAATTGGCGTTTCGCGTTAGGATTTTGAAACTAAAATTTTGTACGCGCCACTTCTTTCCCCTCCCTGTGTGTTCGTGTCCCAAACAACACATCTTTATTCCTTTATGTCCACCCCGGGCCAAACTATAAAGTTCGGAGCTCCGTAATTGTCACTCTTACCTTACACAAAGCAGCTGATGCACTCGCAGGTCAGCGCTCGTGATTTCGAAGCCGTGCTTAGCCCATCAGCACTTCTGCATCATTCCCGCTTGGCAGCAATCGGAAGCACGGCCGGCTTTGTTTATCTGCCGCATTTTTCTGTCTCTACCTATTGGTAAAGGTAAAGGTAAAGCCCCTGTCTACGCAATGTAGACATCTCTGCGATAGATGGAAGTGATCAGCTGCAGGCTCTGACCGCTTTATCCCGGTACCAATTCAATAGGAAGCTGGGTGAGTCTCGGACCCTCTATACAGGTTTTAAAAGATTGCTTCTTGCCCCCACGAAGACTCGAACCCTGAACCGTCCTGCCTTTAGTCTAGGCAATAGACTCTTTCTTGCCGCAGTTGTCAAGTTGAAGTTTCCCCCTGTCGCCGCTACGAAGGCGTATGGGGAGGAAAGGTTTAGCTCCACTCAGCCGTAAGCTGAGCACTAGGTGGAGTCGAGTGGTCAACATTGTAGCCCATCATTTTTAGTATAGTTGTTTCTTAGGATTGCTGGCGTCAGTTACGGACGGTTCATGGCATGCGTTGTAAGTTAATCTGTCAACGTGTATTCAGGACCGTTGGTGATAGGTAGGAGGGGAGAGATTTAAATGAGAAAACGTTAGGAGCGGACAACGGACACTAGCAGTCCAGTGCGAATTCAGTCTCGTACGAGTGTGGTATAAGTGGGAGTACGGAGAAGTGACTGTGTCAGTTTCCTAGAAATGGTAAAGTTGTTTAGCTGGATATAGCGCTCCATTTGTTATACCAAGAATAAAATGAATAAATAAAACATAACTGAAGTGACAACAACTAAAACTAAATGTGATTCGGCGAACCACGCCCGTTTCCCGAAAGAGGAACACCTAACAGACTGAGCACGTCGGGACAACAGAGTTACAAAAGGTGATCGTGTAGTATATCTATCCCCGTCCGCTTTACCCCCGAAAAAGGAACCCCTACACTCATTGAACAAGATGCTGGGTGGGCTTCAGAGCTTGTCTGGACGTTATGGAGAAGAGATAAATCTCTTGCCCCTAGCCAAGAGTAAAACCCCGGATTGTCCATCCACCACCGTTCATGTGTCAGAGGTCCGGGTGGTCTTGCGTCCGTGGCTGAGTTACAGGATACAACATCGCGCTGGTGAAGAGACATGAAGACGATTCGAACCTCGGGCCTTAAAGACCGTACCGTTGTCATGACGCTGACTGAGCTAATTAGGAAGGGACAATCGAAAATTTCGAACAAAATAATTACTTTCGTAACAGCGTAATTACGTTATTGGATATTCAAGCTGAGCTTGACGTATGTAAAGGTAAAGCTAAAGGTAAAGGTCACCCTAGAACAGGCCACGAAGGCCAAAAGGGGGAGTAGAGGTATAGCTCAACTCTTTCTTTAACCTCGGCGCTAGATGGCGGTGGGTGGTCAAAGCCACTCCTCGGCCGCTCTACGCCCGGGAAAGACCCGGTACTCATTGTACAGGAGGCTGGGTGGGCCCCAGGGCCTGTCTGGACGGGTGCGGAAAATCTCGCCCCCACCGGCATTCGATCCCCGGACCGCCGGCCCGTAACGAGTCGCTGTACCGACTGAGCTATCCCGGCCCTCGCTTGATGTAAGTACCGTGCATTTTGTAGAATTGTGTTATATACTCTGCAACAAATGCACATTATATATTAACCATATCTGTTTCTTACAATACCGTAAAAGTGTGAAGTTAACGCTATTAATATCGAACGCCGCTGTCTGGTACAACAAAATATGTACAGCAGAGCAACTAACACCTCAGTATATCCATATAAAGGGGGCCGCGGTAGCACAGTGGTTAAGTTGCTGTGCTACAAATCGGAAGGTCGCTGGTTCGATCCCAGCTGGTGTCATTGGAATTTTTCCGATCGCGCTATGGCCCTGAGGTCGACTCAGCCTCTAACAGAAATGCATTCCAGGAGCATTTCCTGGGGTAAAGGCGGCCGGTGCGTAAGGCTGACAACCTTACCACCATCCTGTGCCCTTGTCATGAAATCTGGGAACCTTAACTTCCTGGAACCCTCTGGGCACCGCGGATCTGTAATGGGACTGATTTACTTTTTTTTATATCCATATAAAGGTCAATGGAAGTAACGTGCAAAGTAATAAGACAAAATTAGCAGCAATTAAATATAGATTTAATCAAGATTTTGAGTTTTTGTATTGTAAGGAAAAATTTGAACAAAAATCCATCTGGAATGTGCAGATAATTGAAGTAATATGTGTAAAGAAAGGAGTGCTTTAATAAACAGATATCGTCATTATATATTGTGCATTTGTTGGACAAATATAATAAATTTTAAAGATGGGCGCCTGCGAACTACTTCACATAGTGTCGAATTGTGGCGTCGCGATGGAAGGAAAATTTCCGGACTGCAGCAATGCAGCGCTGCATTGCGCCTTGGTCTGCGTCTGTTGCACTGTACGTCATAAAGAGGTGCTCATTAATCACATTGCTACTCAACACACGACACTGCGTCACGCAAAACTGGTAACACTTCACCAAACCTAATTCCGTACGAATGCTTCTGTCAGTTACTATAGTCGAACTGAAACACAAACACAGACACACATTTCGCGTGGCCCCCGTTTCAACATCTAGACAACTTTAACGAATTACTAGTTCTCCAACGTTGTCTTATTTCCTTAAAATGTTTATTCGAATCTGAGGGAAAGAGACCACTTGGAAGACCCAGGCGTAGATGGGAGGATAATATCCCATCTACGCCTCCTGGAGATCCATCCTAATATTATCCACCCATCTACGCCTAGGTCTCCCCAGTGGGCTCTTTCCCTCCGGTTTCCACAGCAAGACCCTATACACCCCCATCTCCTCACCCATACGCGCCACATGCCCAGCCCATCTCATTCTTCTCGCTTTTATCACCCGCACAATATTGGGTGAGGAGTACAAATCGTTTAGCTCCTCGTTATGCAATCTCCTCCATTTCCCCGTTACCTCGTCCTTCCTAGGTCCAAATATGCTCCTCAGCACCGTGTCCTCAAACACCCTCAGCTTCCTTTCCTCCCGCAATGTCAGCGACCAAGTTTCACACCCATACAAAACAGCAGACAAAATTATAGTTCTATATATCTTGATCTTTAAATTTTTGGATAGCAACCTGGAAGACAAAAGATTCTGCACCGAATGATAGCAAGCACTTCCTGACCTCTGTAACTAAGGTTTCTAATGAGTAGTAGGCCGAAGAGCTGTGTTTGAAAGATTTTTATGGCCTCTCTCCATAAATATTATCATTATAATTATTATATAAAAATTCCTTACTATTAGTTATGCTTCAGTGGCTGCTGATACGGAAACAGTGATATTGCTTTCACCTCGGGATGTCTTCATTACCAACTTGTGCCGCGGCCTTCAAGTTAGTGACTGCAATATACAGCGATCGGAACTATCGATATCAGGATCGGAACTTTATTAAGTATCGTCGCTGAGTAGTCGCGGTGTGATTACAGGTTGCTGGTGATTGGGGGCGGGGGCGGGGGGGGGGTGTGAGGGGCGGAGCGAGGGGTGTATTATCATGGCCTTACAGTTGTGCAGTTTGTATGTGGGTTATTGTACAGTATGTCTTGTTGTTGTCTCATTGCTATTTGCTTTACGCCTTTTGCTCTTCATTATGTTCTAATTAATTGTATTTTTTTAATTATTCGTTTTATGTTTGTTTTCTTGTTTGGTAAGTTTTGCTTTCTATTTTGTGAGTGCTGTGTTTTTGTACTGTTTTGTGTATTGTATCTCTTCATGTATGTAGTTGTTTATTTCCTATTTCTGTACAACTTTACCGACCACTGCCACCGGGTGGAAACCGAACTGCAGTTCGTAAATATAATCACATTGTAAGAGCAATCGTCTGCTGTCGTATGGTGTCTGCGAACCACGTGGAAGGTTAATCATTCACCTGAACCAAACCCAGTCACCCTAAAGACGCGGGTAGCGTGTTTGTTCCGAAAGGTCTGAACAAACCAATTACACAATACTGTGCAAAAGCACCGAAAACCGACTACCATATCAATAACAACCGTCATTAAATATGAGAAACATTGACATGCAGTCAGTATCGAAAGTAGCGGGTGTTTTGCCACCGAACAATGCAGATGGGGCCGTAATCAATTGGATATTTTGCTAATCTGTGTACTATTTTATTGACCACTGCCACCGGGTAGAAACCCAATTGCGGTTAATGAATATCTTTTTAATTTTTGTGTCCTCTCCAAGACGTTTCGACCAGCTATGGGTCTTATGTAGTCTCATACTCAGTGGCTACAGGCGATTTTTTTTTTCTCCATATGTAAGGCTTCCGAGGGGTAAAGGTGCTCGATTACTAACCGTGATCTGTTGACGAGGCTGAGAATGAGTGGAGCTATACCTGTGCGTCCCCCATACGTTGGGTCTTGTGTAACTAAATGGAATACGTAAATTTGATGTGTGGTTGACCGTGCTTCGTAGTTCAATGTGGAATAAGAAACCAACTAGATGTCACTTAGTATTATATTTATTTCTACTTTATAAGTTGCTCTTTATATGTTGCTCAACACGTTTCGGGCCACCTTGTGCCCATCCTCAGGAGCTGACGACTTAGTGGTACAAGGTGGTTCAAATATGACCGGGACTGACATCATATGTTTACACACAAATCAGTCCCGGTCATATTTGAACCACCTTGTATTTTTGCCGCGTGTGGTGTAGTGCCGTGGCTGTGTAGGCAGTCAGATCCGATTGGCTGGTTGTGTGTCCACTGGGGAGTACGTAGCACGTAGAAAACATGTCGTTGTTAGAACCCTCATTGTAATAATAGAGGCAAATATAGTTGTGTTTGACTATACGTATTACTACACTAAGCTCCTTACTATTGACATCTAGTTGGTTTCTTATTCCACATTGGAATACGTAAAGTTCTGGACCTTTTAGAGCGCAGTGGTAAGTCCCCCCCTCCAGCCCTCCGTCTTATGTTCCCCCAGTAAGTGCCGATCATGTCCATGCACGACATGAACCGACTTGGTCGTTCTAATAGGGCATTGCGTTAGGTTTTCAAAGGGTGGGAGCGAATGTTATTGGCAACGTCCGTAAGTGCATTGGAGTCTCTATCTACCTCCTCGTTTTCCTTTTTTTCTCCTCGCAACGGGTGGTGGTCGGGCAGAGCTATATAGTAGTCAGGGCTGAAACCTCGTGAGTTCGCCTTTGCACTGCGCATGTCTCACTATCAGTGGGAGTGAGAGAGAAAACACCAACACGGGAGAAGCAGGAGAGAGAGAGAGTGTGTTATATAGACCGGATACTAGAGAGAGAACAGATAGTGTTAGAGAGATAACGTTGGGTGCAAGAGAGAGAGAGAGAGCGGAATGAAGATGGGTTGGGACTGAAGGGCATGCAGTATTAGTAGGTGTGTGTGAGTGGGACTGTTCCCAATTCCCACTCGTCACTCGTGCGCTGGCTCTCAATGCAGACGGAGAGGCACAGCAGGCAGTGTCCGCGCGAACCTTGGTCCGACAGCAAGGCAGTGGTGTCATTCCACAATCCTCCTGTGACGTACAAGGAGACAGGCCCTTCCCCCCACTCCGTGCCATAGTGTGACAGCATTGACAGAGGTATCTCGTCGTTAGCAACAGCGAGGGAAAGTCTGTGTGTTGTGTCAGTCGATACAATTGTTGAGTGCTCATAGTGTCAAGTGCATTGGTGTTAAGCGTGCACGTGTCGGAAGATGATAGTTGATCCGAGCACTAAACGTAATTGGCAAGTGAAAGAACACTTTTTATTTTCTGGCTGTCAGATATCGGTGGTGAAGTCTGTGATGAATGAAAAGGTGGCGAACCTGCTGTACGGAATAAGACGTAACTGAATACATTGTTGACTCCATTTTGAACTGGCATTCAGGTGGTAAATAGAACGATATAAAAGACAGAAGAAATACTTAAGATTGTCCTTTGTGAGAGTGTGGTAACACAGAACTGTGTTTCGACATCACTCGTGAGTGATTTTGTGTTATCTGTTGTCTTATAGAGTGCGCCATCAGACAGTAGACTGTAGGCTGGGACGCGAGCAATTTGACAGTGGTGTTTGTCGTGGTAATGGTGTAGTTAACAACAGTGCAGTCCAATGGAACAAGCTACCTTGAGTCATCGTATTTCAGTAGCACGCTGAGTGATACAACAAAGGGGAGGTTAGAGGTCGGAGAGAGATTGTAGGTTATCAACTGTATGATATAAACACGGACTGGCAGTGTACTTGCATGGATTATCAACGCGTGTGACATGTAATATTGACACGTTCTGTTTATGTGTTTCGTTGTGAGTGTCTGAAGGACAAGCGCGGGGAAAACAAAAAGATCTGGGGCAAGAATATAACGACAGACCTTCAGCGTTGCGAGATTTGCGTGATACCATCAGGGACAAAAACAAAATGTCTCACAAGAGGAAACCCAACCTGCATAAGGTAAGAAAGTGTCCGTACGTGTGTGTGTGGTGCTTACAGATAGAGCGCGTGTGGCTTTTGTGTGTCAACAGGTGAATTTTGCATCAAAGGGGGGTTAACATTTCCCGCGACAAACCCCCGCCTTGCGCAGAATCCGAATGCAAACAAAAGTCACGTTATCACGACCACATTCCGGCGTATTTTTTAGCTTTCTGTTGTGCCGTGATGCAGTCGACAACTGATGCTTTCCATGTATTATACTCGTAGCCCATCGGTGTTAGCCGTAAAATTCGTGCTTGTATACATTGCGGGAACAGTTTTAGAATAATTTGACCACGTGGACATGTTTGTAAAAATGGATTATATTTGCTGATTTACTGTGTGCAGCGGATTCCATCGTAATCATTACGATTGAAGATCATTGATGACCCGTTTGTCCGAATTGTGTATAACAAATTAGTTCGAACTTCACAGGGAACATAGTCGTTACAAAGTCGTTAATATTCCTTGTTTTTTGTGCCAACTATTCTGAACAACAGTGCGTTGGGAAGATTCGTAGTTGCTTTATATTACAGCGTGTGGTACTTGGGCTTTTATTGGTATACCACCTGTGCTCCTGACCGTTCCAATTCTTTACTAGTGCTTATTTCATGTGTGTTTTTCAAGGAAAGTAATATTACTTAGTCCATTGGGCGTTTGAGTTGTGAATGTTTGAGTCAAAATTGTAGTGGCCGTAATTTAAAACCTGTCATGCCTTCTTCAGCTGGTCTGGTTTGGGATTTTATTTACGATTGGTGTAACCTAGTCAACGGCGCAGCTGGTGACCTTGTAGTGACCCGCACTTGTCCGAAACTTACGTATAAAAAATAAACCTGTAATGAGCTTGCCTTTGAGTTGCATCTGGAACAGAAATACCGGATTATCACAGACTAAGTTGAACTTTGAGGCGGAGGGCTTTTGTGCCCGAAATGACAATTGGAGCATGAATATCTTGTAAAACAAAATTATTATACGATGAGATTTTCTGGGGCAGACAGCCACCAAATCATCAGCAACACCCTGAAGATGGGGAGGAAGTTAGTACCCGAAACGTCGGCAGACCACATCTTTTCGCGGCGGTCTACCCTAGAAAATTTAATTGCATTCTGTCCTTACGAAAGCTCCCAGACTTTCAAAGTAATTATCGTTCGCAACTCAATTTCACGCTGCTACATACTTTAGCTGTTGTGTTACATTTTGTATATACAGTCGAAAGATATATTTATTTATCCTCTATAGCATAACGAATATTTAATTTCAGGGATTCCCGGGGGTGGGTGGGGTGGAGTGTCTAAATTACGTATCAATTTAAGCCTGGCTTAACGGTTAAATGCCTCCTTACTACCCACAGAATGCGCTGGTGTGTTTTGCGTGGATCTCAGAAAAAACGGTGTTTATACCTGTTTACAACATTAACTTACTGGGCTTTCATAATCGTGACGGAATGTATATACTGCACTGTGCGATCGGTTACGTTAGTTAATCTCCCATTGTTGCTTGTACCAGGACAAACGGGCGAGGCCTAAGAAAGCTTGCAACAAATAGTGTTGTTTCTGAGATCTTTGTTGCCCGTCTTTAACAGCAACTCTTGGCTGTGTTTAGCTGAAATCTGTTGAAGAAAATTCTAATTTCGTATTATACCAAGCGTTAGAGGATTGTGGGCAGTCCGCCCTCGGGATGTAGTAATGTATATATGTACCCACGACTTGAGTGGCTGTTGGTGGGTCGTCGGTGCTGTAACTTCGACAGTGTGTGTCTCCCACTCAAAGCTTTTGTTCCAAATTCATTCGGGCTGTCACAACAATTAAAAGCTCTAATTTGAATGAATCAGACAACAGTTGTGTTCAATTCGTCGGTTTATTCACACTTTCACTGTGGGCCAGACGTTTGACATAGAGACCCCAGGAGAAGTGTTTCCAGTTCGAATGTAGGCAGTGTCTTGTCGTAGCGAGGTCAGGGACGTAGAGATGTACTGTGGTTGGCAAGAACAAAGCCTTACATGTAACTGGGGGGGGGGGGGGGTTAAGGGGCCCTTGATGGCTTTGCAAACCCCACCGGAATCTTCCCGGAACCCCCATCATTGTCAAAGGCGGGCAAATAAATATTATAG
>Ga0123355_10015836_pt1 | contig 11862 bp, 4 predicted proteins | sample TergutEmb28metaG_3_FD_89872 | JGI IMG/M metagenome (GOLD analysis project Ga0123355, IMG submission 89872) | Embiratermes neotenicus P1 segment gut microbial communities from Petit-Saut dam, French Guiana - Emb289 P1 | ecosystem: Host-associated > Arthropoda: Insects > Digestive system > Gut ... | reverse complement strand
GGTTGTTGGGGGGAAAACCGTCCCCTGTCCCCTTCTCCCCCCCCCCCCCCCCCAGGTTCTTCATTTTTCCTTTGTTGATATCATTCCACCATTACTACATAATCATTCACCTGTCACTGACAGTATAATCACAGTAAATTATAGCCTTGTTAAATGAACACACTTAGATGGAAGACAATAAGAGCTTCGAGATAAAAACTGGGTCGCAACTGAAGAGGCCTGCGGGAGTTTTATTGCGACATCAGTTTTTGATCTGTGGAATGAAACGTAAAGCAATCCCATTACAGGCCTGGACAGACCCTGAGGGTTTCAGGAGTTTGAGGCTTCCAGATTTCAAGACAGTCGGCACATGAAGGTGGTAACGTTGTCAACCCTAGGCACCGGCCGCCTTTATCACCCAGGAAATATTCCTGGTACTCATTTATGTTAGAAGCTGAGTCGACCCCAGGTCCATAGTGCGGCCGGAAGGATTATGTCAATGAAAAATTCCAATAACACCCTAGGGAATCGAACCCGCGACCTTCCGGTTTGTAGCGCAGTGCCCGGTCCGTTGAATAAGGGAATTAAAATTGTAGGATATTCAGTGTTACTACGCGCAGCCTGCTTCGTACTTCCATATTCTATACTTTTCTCCCTAATACCTTTGTGTAGATTCTGCTTATTTTGGTACAGTATGTAGTGGTCATCGATCTGTTAGCTTACTTATGTTGGTATGCAATTCAATATCATATTGAATTTTCGTGACGTTTACAGTAGCTGCTGTTTTATTCAATAGCAGTACTTTATGAAGTTTTGTGGGATTGGTGTTTTGAATTATTATCAGTGGTTGTAGTTGAATATTGGCCCGACGGTGTTAGCAGTAGCCTCCCACAAGCATGAATTGCCAAATAAACAATCACAATAAATCGATTATCGCAATGTTGTCGGTACGGCAGAGAGTGCATTGAACACGTTCCCATGAGTTACTACGTCATTCATATAAATATTCTGTATCCCGAATTGTTCTGTATTCCACTTTCCTTGCTTTCTCCCCCAAATTATAGTAATAGAATCATTTAAAAATGATAAGACGAAGAACTAAATGTTTCAGAAAGCGTTTCCAATATCGAAGTTGATCAAGCGATACTTCTCAAACACGTTTCTTCAACTCAGCACGAAACATTAAAACCGATTAAGTTGTTCTGGTGTTTTGGTACAGCTCTTAGAATGAAATCATAGCTTCACAGATTCTTAACTTAGTAGCATATAGGTGTGAGTGATCAGCTTGAGGTTCAGTCCACTTTGTATCCAGTAAAAATATCCCTCACGTTTACTAAACAAACGAAGATAAATGTGTGTTCGGAATCGAAAGTCACTCCTCCATTTCGTGGTATAGTCACTACACTGACTGAGCTATCCTGGCTTTCTAATGCCATATCTTTGCTGATTAAGTTCGAAATATATTTATACTATAGCGTGTTGAAAATTTTTCACCATTGCAGACCAGTACAGAAGTGCGAGGCCAGTTGGTGTCTGTACTTTCCTACAGGTGTCACAAAGAACATAAAATATTTTTACGTAATATGATGATATTTTTGGAGAGTTATTTATCATACATTGGATCTAAAAGCCAGTAAGGCTATTTCGAGGGCACATCCACTTCTGGTACATGTGTAGCTTATGGCCAGCTCGTATTTAAATTGTGTTACGAGTAAAAGAGCAATACATGCAACGAAAAATCCTTTAACACAACAAATATTGTAATAAATACGACCAGCTGCATGTTTCGGCTACATTATTAACCATCTTCGGGCTGTACAGAAGAAAATGAAAGAATGTTGACATACAACAGGAAAATGCGGTAAGAGATCTGAGACTTTACAGTGAATTCATGCGTATTTTAATAAGAAACTTATTATATAAAATGAAATGTATGATATATACATTTATGAGCTTATAAATATAGAGACAGTACAGAGTACCTCTGTGTGATGTCGGTTGAAAACTTTTGTATGTAACAGATAGTTAGCACACAGGCGCCATTTTGAATGATAATGATCTAAATGGACGATGTGTGAAAGTCGTTGTTTTTGGGATCTTGCGGTGAACTCGGTGTAGTATTTTGGAATGAATTTTCAATAGTTCGAAGTTTATTGGTAGTTGTTTAAACATTGAGAACGCTTTTGGGAATTTGTCTGTAGTTGCAGAATTAAGCTGCTGTATTTAGAGATGTCTCAATTGTAACCAGCACGATATTTTGGCTAGCTTAAAGAAATATCGAATGTCTGAATACCAAGTTTAATTTGTTTTCTTTTTATTTGATTATATTGCACAAAAAAGTGTTGTGTGTTGCAGAGCACAATAAAATGCTCACGCGATGCATAGGACACCAAAACCTAGTACATTCGCTGTCCATATGCAGTTAACAGTAATCAAGTTTCCTGTACGAAAATTCTTGAAATGCAGATCCCAGGTTTAGCCCGCCTCCGTTTTCTCTATCTCCATACTTTCTTGATTCCCTTGAGACTTGTCCAAGGTAGTCACGTCTAACGAATATTAAATTAAGTCGTTTGAACATGCTGTTTCAATATATGTGTCTTGCCCCTTGAGAGCATCTGGGAATACTATTTTGAATTACGTACCGTCCGCTACATGGCTCTTGTTTGATTGTATCCCCGTCGTGTGAAGCGCAGTTTAGGCCACCGCGGTACGCTCAGATTACAGTTTTCTCCTCTGTGACGTTACGTGGATAATTACCAACATCAGAGAAACGCGATGCCTTGGTCTTTAGGACAGAAGAGGAACTGGAATTTCCGGTTATCAGGTTCCCCCCAGTCGTTGGTCCTCATGCCGTGACGTCACTTCACACAAGACTGTAATCACCAAACCATTATGTAAAAAAAGGTAAAGGTAAAGTTGGCCCTAGAACAGACCACGAAGGCCCAGAGGGGGAGTAGAAGTATAACTCTACTCTTTCCTTAACCTCGGCGCCAGATGGGGGTGAGTGGTCAACGCCACACCCCTGCCGCCCTACCCCCGGGTAAGAGCCGGTACGCATTGTGTAGGAGGCTGGGTGAGCCCCAGGGCCGGTTTGGAGGGGTGCGGAAAATATCATTACGTACAAAATATTTTTAGTGCTAAAGACATAATTTTTCTTCATCATCATCGTCATCATCATCGCCATTCAGAACGTCACTCGTGATTGAACAGCGATTTACTTCTGTATTTGGGAGGACCTTGTTTCAAAACCTTAACAGTGTCCCTAGGTCTTTGACTGAAATTCAGAATCCAAGAACACACCAACAAATGCACTATATTACAATACAAAATTTTTACAATTAAAGCACTTGGACTGCGACGTGTTTCGACCCTGTCTTGTGGGTCATTCTCAGGGATTGTACATCAAGACTTACATAAAACACAGATTATAGATAGTTAAAGTAGGATAAAATTGCATGAAAATCTTTTGTTGTGTTGATGTTTGTAAACTATTGTGATTATTCAAGTCTATGGAGTAGCCTGTATGCGTTCCGATTGTAGGTACGGTACTATAAAATCGTTGACTGAGGTTTGCAGTCCTATTCGTCAGTACTTATGTGCAAGGGCGGGCATAATGACGTCAGTCTGGTAACGGACGTGCCGCCATGATGTTCAATAACACGTGCGCGAAGTTTTCATGTCTTGGATTTTCTTTTGTAGCCGATACTGGGCTATAAACAGAAAGGCAAGATATAAAACTGAACATTTTCATACGTTCTACAATTGACAGCCCGATTACTTTTACACGTTAACAGTCTGTAAACACTTGTAAATGCGGTAATAAACCTTCGGGTTCCATAAACTGCGGAGAATGTCTTGACTAGCTGAACAACTGTTAGCTTCTCAAGAAGGACTCTGTTCTATGGAGTAAGCAAGCAAGCTCCATTCTGTTAAATATTTTTGAATTGGCGCATATTCATGGCTTTTACAAACCGAAACGTGTAGCACGCAAGTATTTTGGGGGATAAATATTGTTTGGTACCTGGCTTGTGATTAACGGACTCTGTTTACTGGTTGCAGTAATATTAATGAGATCATGAGCGGTTCGTTCCTTGAAATTCTTCGTTCACTAATGATATTATCATTTGATGTGAACACATTTAAATATTGGCCTTATTCAAAAAAGTCATTGTAATCTTCAGTGTCACAGTTTGTCCTTACTGGTCCTTCCAGGCTGACGGCCAGGTGAAAATTACATTTAACTTGCCTATGTGGGCATTTCGTTAACCAGAAACGGGCGGTGATCCCTTGAACACCAAATCTAGCTGATTTTATTTAAAGATTATGCTTGTACAGCGCAGTAAATAAACACCGTCTCGGTTATAAAAACCAATCAGTTAATGTTGTATAGGGATATAATCGTTATTTATTTTGAGGTCCATACAAAGCACATACATGCACTCTGTAAGCAGAACCTGGAAGTTTTCAGTGTTGAACCCGGTGGTACATAAGGTAAACCACAGGGTTTCGAAACGTGAAATAAGCCCAAGCTCCCCAGGTTTGATGAGAATGTTATTGACTAAACCACCTCTAAATGAGTGGGGGACCGCGGTGGCAGAGTGGTTAAGGCGTTGCGCTACAAATCCGAAGGTAGCTGGTTTGATCCCAGCTGGTGTCATTGGAATTTTTCATTGACATAAAATCCTTCCGATCGCACTATGGCTCTGGGGTCGACTCAGCCTCTAACAGAAATCAGTACCAGAGGCATTTCCTGGGGGTAAAGGCGGCCGGTGCGTAAGGCTGACAACCCTACCACTATCCTGTGTCGTCATGAAATCTGAGAACCTTAACTTCCCGGAACCCTCTGGGCCACTCCAGGCCTGTAACGGGACTGCTTTGCCATTTTTTTCCTCTCTAAATGAGTACTTACACAAATACTGCTGTTGCCTTTCTGGTGCAACATTATCGATTATCGTAGGTAGGCACCGACGTTTCGAAAAAAGCACTATGCCTTTATTTTCACGCTTATTTTCACTGAACACGAAATCACACGTTCTTTAGCAGTAGCCTACTTGATCTGTCTACCCAACTGCACGGTGTCGTGTCCCTGAAAACAGCACCCTTCGTAATCATGACTGTGAGAATGTCGAAACGGCATTATTTGTGGATCTGAGTCGTGATTGTTTGCCTTTCAAGACTAATGTTTCTGTTGCAAGAATTCAGCTCCTGTCTCAGAAGACACAGTTTGGCTTTTCTCTAAGAGAAAATAGCTACTTTTATTTAGAGATATAATGGTTGTTTATTTTAAGAATTATATTAAACGCATAAACACTGTGTGTGGGCAGACTGTAGACCTGTTAAATTTTACGATGTATGGTAGGATATAATCTATAAATACCACTGGACTTTAAAGAGTTCAATAAGTTTAATAATCTATTGCGGCTAAACCTTGCGGTGAAAATCGGACTTTGTAAATAGCATTACCATGAAAATTTCATTTCACAAACAGCCATTGCAGAACCCTTTCTTATGGTATGTAACACATTATAAACAGTTATATAATTAAAGTTTTGAGAGTCAAAGTTAGACAAATGACTTTTTTCTACTGAGTTAAGTGCAGATACATGTACAACGCTGCTCCCTCGCGCAGAGGCAATTCAACCGCTTCAAAAAAACTGCATTAATTTCGGGTCGTATTAACATACAGGGAATACAAAGAGAACCCAGATATTCTAGAACTACATTAACTTAAAAGCATTGTATTATTCTGCGTTGAATTGCCTGCTATGACTAATTATAACAAACTCCATGGATAAGCTGGTAGTCGCTCAGCTTGTCAAGAAATACCCCCACAGTGTATTGAAACAGAAATTTTATTAGTACGTTAGCAAGAGCCACGATGTTATCCAAAGCCAGACGACTCCAGCCTATATATTAATGCACAAGTTTCTGTACCTTCAATTTGAACGGCATCCTCAAGTCTACGCCGTAATCTCTGTGCTTCCTTCCCTTCGTGTTTTCTGACGAAAATTAAAAAAAAAAAAAAAACTTGTGCCATGTTCGCACCTTTTCGCCTTTCTTTGATCTCCGTAACAGAATTTTTCTGCATGACATTTTAAAAGTATATAACTCTACTTTTATATAAAGATGTCGCAGAAGTTATTTTTGTAGGTTAATAATTGTTTTGAACATTGTTAACTGTCAATACTAATAAGATAATTGTTACATCTGTGTAGAAATTTGAAATTAGTGTTAGTGTCACGTAACTTTCTGAACTCATTAAACACTAACGTAATAGAGGAAACGTAGAAACTTCGGGATTGAACAGAATAAGTTATGCTGATAACGTATGACTCCCCAACACTCCGTTTTCTTTTTATATACGAAAAATGCATGGTCTCAGTTGTCTGCATTTGTTCAGTGCTTGGAACAACTTCCTTTCATGCTGCATACCCAGTTTCATTACCATCTCAATAAGATATTTATAACGTATATTTTAATACTAGTATAAAACGCTTTCAAATTTCATAAAGAAAATTTTACTATTCCCTTCTTTATTTTTGGTTCCCACAGAACAGTTTTAAATTGATATAGCCTATGAGCGACAGGCTACTATAAAATCACATTTTTACTCAATATGCATTCCACGACCTTTAATTTTTTCGAAAAGCATTTCTACTACCTCGTCCTTATTTCGTCGGCAAAGGTTGAGGCTACAGTACCGACCGAATTGTAGGTACCTGTCAACTGCTTCATCACTGCAGACGTTTTCGATAGCCATTACTACACGGCGTGAGTATCTATGAGCACTGAATTGTTCTCTCTGTTTCTGTTTGCAAGACTGGCCCTAATACGTGATACAGAATGACGACAGAATTTCAACTGTCAGCGATGTTACGGAGATAGTGTTCCCATAACCACCATGCCTCTCGCCCCTATGGGCTATGTCAACTGCTGTTATACAGTGTTGCCATTTTGTCCTTTCGCAGGTATAAATGATTTATAAACATGCAGAAGTGGCGCGGAAGTTCACGTGTGCAGTCGCTTATTCTGAGGCGCGGATCACACAATCCACAGACGCATACAGCCCGTCGCCTACGTACCAAGAGAATTCTCACAAAAGTATTTCAGGTAAGATTATCCAAGGCGGTTTCACCTGAGAAAAGAGTTCCAATCCGGTCCGGAATTTTTCTGCTTTAAATTAATATAATTATTGTTTTGACCGTAGACATGTATTCAGTCCCCATATTTTCTGAACTGGTGTTGGTCCTTGGGTCAACAACTGTAGAAGTGCATTAAAACTGTCTTTAGCATGATTCTTGTCTGTGTAGTTCGGAAAACCCGAAGACGGGTGTCGCATGCTAATAAGTATACCATTTTGTTTGTCGAGATCTAAATTTTTAATCCAGGGTTAACACGCACCTGTACAAAATCATATATTGCGACAGTCGATATCTGCGTTACTAAATAAGCTTATTGCAACTTCTTTGCTAGCGGCGCAGACCATGGTGCAAACGGACAGGCGGACAGACAGACATGAAGAAACTAATAGTCGCTTTTTCGGAATTTTACGAACGCGCCTAAAAGTGTTTCAGACAGACGTTGTAGAGAAAATCAGAACACATACTTTATGTTCAGAAATGCTTTTCCGAAAATCGTGCGGTTTATAAAATGATGTGGAAATATATGATGAAGCTGGACAGGCCACAGACGACAATAGAATAGGGTGCATGCGCTTTGCATGCTAGAAAACCAAAGGCTGCAGAAAGTCACTTAGAATGTGAAATACTCATTGCTTTTCCACAGCGACAGTGGTTACGCGAACGCACCACAGTGTTAAAGTACATTGCCTGTCTTGTTAATTCTATTCTGACAACGAGATGTACCCATATCTGTTACCTTCAGTGTGATTTACAAATAGTTTTCAAAACCTAAGCAACACCTGTGACAAAAAATTGATTCTACGAGTTTTGGTTTCTGTCGATAAGGTTAATCTGTCATTTGGTCAAGAAATCCCAGGTCTTTCATGTAATCGAAATTTCATTCCAGTTCAGCGAAATGTCCTTGTCAGGCTGCCATATAAATGTGAAATACATTTCGAACGTTTCTGGAAGCTGTATCATCCTTGGCCATCTCGATTGCTGTCAGCGATTCTAATGACTACATGCGCTTACAATCAAAACTTAAAAAGTCCCATTTTTGACATAATTCACAACGCGTCCAGTTGCTTGCTGTTGTGTATACAGTAATAGGAATTCGTTATTTTTTAAATACGTGAATTTGTTAAAATGGCCGATTCGCCGTCAGTTTCTTATGCATGACTGTTCCATGTATGTGGCAATGCAATACGCTTCAGTATCTTCGTTTGTTTATGCTGTCACTCTTGTTCTCTCACGACAGGCGTTACTGGTCGTGGTGCTGCTCATTACGATTGGCATCAACGTCATGTTCATCCTGGATACGAACCGACGTCTCCACGAAGAATCCTCTACAACAGGTAGGCCTACTTATAGATGACGTAACTCTCGGACGACAGAGTACGTCAATTCGGAGCACAAATGCAACGTTTCGAAGAACTTCTCTGCCTCTGTCATCACGGAATCTAGGAATCAGTCCCTTCTGGTAAAGAGAAAGGCACTACCCGAATGGTTGCTGTTCAGTTTTATGCTCTGGGAACACAAATAGTGTATTAACTCTTAACTCTTCCTCATGTCGTGAAAAATTTGTCATTAATTTATGGATCTATCGCCGTGAAGGCTGCAAATTTGATATGTAATTTTCCCTTCAAAGGTGCTGGTGTCTAAATTCCCACAACGGCCCAGGAAGGAGGGGGTTTGATTGTATTATACCATTTAATGCATTTCCGTACCGTGCACCAAGGCCGTAATTGTAGGGTTGAAGACGCATATTTTGAACAATATTCTGCTGTAACAGGATATTCAGGGTTTATGCGGGGGTAATGGAAGTGCTCTAGGTGGGATATGGAAGAGCTTTCCCTTACCGTCATGAAGGAGTCAGTAGACTTCTTAAGAACGTCTGTATATTAGGATTCCTTTCATAAGGTCCCCGTTATTTGCATGACAACTTTCAGCGCGAGTCTTACAAACCTTACAGTCCTCCTACCTCAGCCACATGGTTACAGCTGCTACTTCAGGAGACTGGCACCTCCGCCATTCTGCAGAAATACACTGATCCATGCACACAAGACATTACGCAAATTCAGGCTTCCACTGCGAAGTAGATGAGAAACTACGCTCTTTTGGGTTGTTACAAAATTACCACTACTCGCTGCGTAACAACTCGGAAGATCACAGTTCTCAAGACTTCGCGCACGCTCCCGACATCAGCTTACACTTACTAACTTTACCTGCGCCTTAAGCTGGAGACTTAGTGGAATTGTTCTTGTACTTTAATGAAATATCTATATCATATATTGTATTGTTCATTTTCCAAACCACAAGATGTCACATCCCACAAAACAGCAGTCTTGTTACAATAGAACCTCGCATCTCGCGTAAAATGATATTTTTAAGGTCGATTAAAGGAGGATATAAGTTCAGAACACAGTAAAGGAAATAAAACAGTACCAGAAAATGTGGCTACAACATGTACAGAGGATGGACACAAACAGACTACCAAAACAAGCACTACAATATAAACCAAAAGGACGAAGGAACATAGGAAGACTGGGAAAGAGATGGAGGGACCAATTTCATCTTCAGGATCAAGGAACAGGAAACACGCCTAATCCTTCAGGAACATGATGATGATGATGATGATGATGATAAGTTCATGTTTCAAGCTTCGAATACAGCAACAGAGGAAACACGCTAGATCGTATTTGAAACTTTCAGGGGGCGGTGAGGAGCTGATTGATGGAGAGAGCAGGCGGAACAGTTTGAGGCTTCAGGAAAGTCAGCCCAAGTCCCTTGCAATTGAAGTTGTGTCAAGCCAGTCAAGAGTGGCAGTGTCTGTAGACGGCACAACGGTAAGTCGCTTGCAGTGCAGCAGCTGGACCCCCGAGTGTCTGACTGCGAAATAACCGCAGACAAATATTATGTAATGTCGCGGGTTTCTAGGGTTTCGCAGCTGTGCAGATGAGTTCTGTCTTCTGCTGGGGTGCGACGCCGCGTCACTGGCTGTGACTGACGTTTCGAGACCAATATGCTGTCTCGAAACGTCGGCCATCATTCAGCCAGGGACGCCGTGCCACATCTAAAAAAATAGACACTCTTTGCCTAACATTATTTATAGGCTTGCATGAACGTCTTATGACACAATGCAAGATTAAAATTAACTAACGTATTCATTTCTCCTGAAAGTGTGTTTATGTTTTGTATGGATTTCGGAACAAACAGCGATTGTTTCCCTGTGCAGCATTAACTGACTGGTTTTTATAACTGAGACAGGAAGTGTTTACTGCGCGGTAAAGACTGGGTATGTAAACATGATTAACCGTTTGGCGCCGGAATTATTTTTTTAAATTTTAACACACACTGTATATAAAATGTGAATTAAACAGGAACCAAATACGTTAGAATTATGAAACAAACTGCATTTTGAACAGAAAGAAACGGAGAGTAAATACCGTTTTTAAAATATTCAGTGCCTATATTTGTTGAATAAATATATAAAATGCAACGTTTAGAGGTTAGCGGTGCGGTACGACCCCTGTATGGGTCGTTAGGCGTCAAAGGGTTAAGCAACCTTAAACGATGAATTTTTTGCAGCAGAGGCGCAGGAAGTCTTCAGTGATGTAGAAACTGGGATTTTAATATTTTTAGATGAGTTTCAGGCTGTAAAGACGATACTTACAATCACAGTAGTAATAATAATAATAATAATAATAATAATAATAATATTAATAATAACACGGACCGTACTGCCTTTCTTACTCCGGAATGTTTATGTTTCAAATAATCACATCAGCTGATTGCGACAAATGACAACAAAAGCATAAAACGCAAGTAAATATTTTTCCTGTTGCATTTCTCCCCAGAATCGATACTTTAAAATGATAGACGATGGAATTAATATTTTGATTTTGGGGCTTTTTGTTGATGGCTATTTTGCAACGAAATTAAATTGTGAAGTGCACTATCTAACAAAGTAAAAGTACAGTTCATCTGATGGCACGCAGTGGCGCAGTTGCTTGAGGCACCGCACTACAAGCCGGAAGGTCGCAGGTTCGATAACCGATGGTGCAATTGGTATTTTTTCATTGACATAATCCTCCCGGCCGCACTATGTCCCTGGGATCGACTCAGCCTCTAACCAGCGGTATTTCTGTGGGGTAAAATAGGCCGGTGCATAGGGCTGATAACCTTGACAACTTCATGTGCGTATTGTCTAGAAATTCTGAGATCGTTTACCTCCTGAAACTCTCAGGGCCTCTAACAGGCTTGTACAAGGATTGGTTACAATTTATTTTACTTACATAAACCTTGAGTTACGGAAAGCCGCTGTTTAACCTTATTATTGAATCAGCATAATTAAAAACAAAGATTTAGATGAGAATATTATATAAATGTTTTAGTAGACGAGAGTACAGAAGACGAATTTGTGTGTTGGCCGTTTAAAGAACAGGATTAACCTGAATTACATTTATATATCAAATTCGTACCGCGCAGTAAACACACTCCGTTTGGGCTATAGAACCCCTTCATGTAATAAGTTCTACGTTCTGCCAACAAAGTGTTTGAATCTCAAACCAGCAAACATTTGGTCTTAAAGTGTTAATTTATTTTCAAATTCTAAAACTTTTTAAACAGAAATAATAATTTGAGATGAGAGAAATTTAATGTTAGTGTAGCTTGCTAGATTCTGGAGGATGGAGAAGTGCACAAGGGCCGAGGGATCCACGTGATGGTGCTGAACCAGGCTAGTGGAAGCGTCATGGCTCAG
>Ga0123355_10015835_pt1 | contig 11863 bp, 7 predicted proteins | sample TergutEmb28metaG_3_FD_89872 | JGI IMG/M metagenome (GOLD analysis project Ga0123355, IMG submission 89872) | Embiratermes neotenicus P1 segment gut microbial communities from Petit-Saut dam, French Guiana - Emb289 P1 | ecosystem: Host-associated > Arthropoda: Insects > Digestive system > Gut ... | reverse complement strand
ACACGACCTACGCAGCGGCTCTCAAGACCACCACCCATCCAAAAACTCGGTGCAGAAAACCATATGCTGCAACTCAACATCTAATGCTCCTGATGATAGGCGTATGTACCCGAAACATGTCGATCTAAGAATACATCAACAAAATTACCTAGTTGCATCAAGTTGGCGTCTCACTTTATTTCACTTAAGACGAAATATATGAAATTTCCACCATACTCGCACTTCTTTTCAATAAATGAATTTTAATAGTAGTTAATGTACCATATTTTCAACTGTAAAAGTCATACCATATTCTATTGTGACACGCTTTTTTGCCCATAACAGTCGTGTTATTCTAGTCTTCTGGAGCATGAATTTGCTTTCCTCAGAAGCCCGCAGTTCTGCTTTTATTCACAGGAAGTGTATTGAAATAAGCTGCAGAAGGAGAAGTAACTTGTGTGTTCTTCCACGCACTGACGCCTCAGCCATATGAATTATGAATCTCATACAACAGACCTTTAAAAGTTTAGTGCCTATCTAAACGTAAACAAGCACAGCCTCCATAACAAAGAAGAACCGGTTAACAGTTAATATTTTTCTGAAAAATTGTGGTTGTTTATACTGAGAGACGTACAGTGCGCATAAATATATTCTGCTAACTCTTAATCTTAAAGAAAGTAGCACATGTATTAACCAGCGTACGTTAAAGACTTAAATAAGCATTTCTAAACCGGTGAAACATATTATGGTTGGATCTGACGTTTCGGTAGGAGAGTAAAGGTAAAGGTCATCTTAGAACAGGCCACCAATGCTCAGACGGGGAGTAGAGATATAATTCTACTGTTTCTTTAACCTCGGCGCTAGATGGGGGTCGGTGGTCAACGTCACGTCCCGGTTGCTTTACCCCCGAGAAAGAGCCGGTACTCATTGTATAGGAGGCTAAGTGAGCCCCATGGCCCGTCTGGACGGTTGCGAAAAATCTCGGCCCCACTGGGATTCGATCCCCAAAAATATCGAAAAATAATCACAAAAAGTATCATCAAAACAATTGCCTGTTTATTGTGTAGTACGAACTTATAACAGATTTCTAATTTGCTCTCTAATAGAAAAGTGACGGCAGATAAGTCTTCAAAAATTATAGAATCGCTAATGAAAAACGGGAAGCAAACGGAAGCAAACAATTCGGTCCGAATAAATTTTACCCATGAAAATCTACTGACATACAACATAGGTTCGTATATGAAAAGTGAAACGTAAGCAGTAGCAAAAAACTCGATCCGAACACGATGTAACTAGGAAAACGTACCCATACAACTATATACTTAAAAGATTATGAACCTAATTCGGAAACAGGCATAAATGAATCCCATAGTGGCAATGTAAACAGCGAGATTACGTCCATTACACTTACGCACATGTACGTACGTAGTCAAAAAACAATATAGAAACTTAGAACGACTTACTAATTTAATTAACAATCACTGCTGTAATTCCAATCTTCAGTTTTTATTGCAAGGTCGTCGTTTGTCTACACGAACAAAAGTTAAAACTTATTGAATAAGAATGTAAAGTACTTGATTTTGCAACGTTTCGGAGCAGTAATTTAAAATAACACAAATCCAAAATAATAAACTAATAAAGAAGCTACATGTATTTTTACGTAATTGTAAATTGTAAAATGTAAAACTGGATGTAAATTCTCAGTTTGCATATGTATGTATATATATATGTATGACTATGTTTTATTTTTTGTTATACAAAATGGTTAATGCTATACCTGACGATGGTGTTTTGGGACAGAAATATTCAACTCCATACTACACAATAAATATGGAGGTACGTACATAGGTACAGGTATTTAGTCAATAACACAACAAATATTTCTAATTATGTTTATTAAGGGATGATAACAACTACATGTTTCGGCTTATTCCGGCCATCTTCAGGTTTTCATCCGAAAGAGTATTGGTGTTTATAAGACTTATGCGGTTGTGTAACGATGGTGAGATCTCATCATCAGTGGTTTTGGTTATTACTACTATTAATTGACGTGGCTGGGGGGGGGGTGTTCTGTAATGTGGGTATTGTGCTCTCACCATCGTTACATAACCGCATAAATCTTATAAACACTAATACTCTTTCGGATGAAAACCTGATGATGGCCGGAATAGGCCGAAACATGTAGTTCTTATCATTCTCTAATAAACATCATTAGAAATATTTGGTTTGTTATTGACTAAATACCTGTACCTATTTATTTATACACACAACGGGGATGGCACATTTTAGAATTATGGAGGTATTCTGTTGGAATGATTTTGTGATTAATTACGTTTAATACGGCCCTAACACTAAAATTTATATAACCGTAAAAGTAAACGTCTTGAAAAAGGGAGTATTTGTTTTTGCTGTGGCGATTCTTCAAGATTTTCGGTAAAGTAATCTGTGTGAGGTAACATACAAATTTTGCGATTTCTTCTCTCCAAGGACGAAAGTGACTTTGTGTAACAACTGCTCACACTGTGTGTGTGCCTTGCGATTCGCAAGGCAGACGACGATAATGCCACTAAGTAGCCTCACCCTACGTTTTTCTTCAATATTCTTCATGAGATAAGAACAGGAGATCTGAACATTATGTGGATGAAAATTGAGGGTTCGGGGCATCAAGAAGGTACAGCAGTAATCGTTTCATTCTTTAACTATTTAGTGCTAAACACAGTTTTCTTTCTTGCCATGTGGAATTCTCAAATTTATGGACATATTTTTTACGAACAGGTCTTTGCTCTTTTTGGCGCTATAAAATGAGGCGCGCGTACTTACGAAGGTAATGTGTTACTCAGTGCTGTAATATGCCAAATGTGCTTCCATGCGCCATATTAAAGTACTATGACTATTCGTGTGATAAATTGGGAGCATTATGTAAATGTGACTATAATTTTGTGGAGTTGGAGGCACAGGAGTGGGGGTCTAATGGCCAGCCTAATGCAATTACTCAAATTTTGAGCGAGAATACTCTTTCTTTCGCACGAAGAATGAAACGTTTAGTTTATATTAATGAAATGAGACATTTTATTTCTATAATGAGTGCATATTTTCTTGAGGATTCAGTTTCCCACTAGGTAAATATTTACCTGTCGAAGTGGTGTAACACACCAGAAGAATTTATTATTCAGGAACACCGCGTGTTAACCTCAAAATACGGATAGTGTATAGAGTATTTAGAAAACCGTTTGTTTTAAATACGCGATCATAAAAAAGACCTGAAGTAGTTCTTGTTGTTCATAATTCAATTTCTTATTTGTATTCACATGCATAACATGAATTAATTAAGTTATTATTCCTATCAACAGAAACTTTGAGTTTATGTAACGTTATCTAACAAACTTTAATTTTAAACCACAAATAAGTAAATAAATAATATGTATATAAAGGAATAATCGAGGAACTTCGGTGAATGAGGACTGTGTTGCATGTTTCAACTTCTGACCTACTCCATGGAACAGAATACTGCTTGAGAACCTAATATTTCCTTGCCTACTCAAGAGAGGCCCCACATTTTACGGAAACCGTGTTCAGGAAAGCCCGCGTATTTTTTATCTCATTGGTATGTTAACGTTTAGTAAAAATACCATATCTCACTAGCAGACAACAAAGTTTGTGGAATGTTTTATAAAATTTTTCAACGCACTACATTTTCTGCCAAATTCAAGTGAAAAACTTCCGCCTGTTTACATATAACTAATAGTATAACGTGGCGGTTTAGGTTATCGTAACGTCTAGAATTAAAATTAATAATTAAAATAGTATTATTATTATTATTATTATTGGTAAATACGGGGTACAATGTAATAAAATTTTACGTGTTTATTAGAATTCGAACTTTAAGAGAATACTTCAGTGTTTTGGAATGTTATGTGATTTAAGGAATAGTAAGACGGTCAGTATAACTGATTCACCTAATGATCTATTTCACAACAATATTGTGTATTGCTCACTAATTTACCTAGGAGGGACGAGGTAACGGGGGAATAGAGGAGATTGCATAACGAGGAGCTAAATGAATTGTACTCCTCACCCAATATTGTGCGGGTGATAAAATCGAGTAGAATGAGATGGGCTGGGCATGTGGCGCGTATGGATGAGGAGAGGGGGGTGTATAGAGTCTTGTTGGGGGAAACCGGAGGGAAGGAGACCTCTGGGGAGACCTAGGCATAGATGGGTGGATATTAGGATGGATCTCCAGGAGGTGGGATGTTGGTATATGGACTGAATGAGGCTGGCCCAGGATAGAGACAGGTGGCGGACGCTTGTGAGTGCGGTAATGAACCTTCGGGTTCCGTGAAATACGGGGAATTTCTTGACTAGCTGCAAACCAGTTAGCTTATCACCATGGAATAAGTAAGTAATTGCTCACTAATTTAATTATCAAATATAACTTTTCTATTTATGTGAAACTGATCCACGTTGATGTTAATTGCCTTTGCAGTCGTTGAAACTGTTTTGCATAATATTGTTTTGTTAGTGAAGTTAGTAATGGAGATCTTTGTTTTGTTGTTTCACATTTGATGTGGGTTGTGTGTGTCTGAAATATATAGTAATTGTCACTGCGATTGAGAAGTGTCAAATGAATATTAATGCTCTCAATACAGCGTTGTCGTGAGTTACTGAAACACACGCAATTGCTAAATGTGGGCGAGACTGCATTATAACCCACGGCAGCCACTAAGCATATGTCTGTGCAATGATTCTAAAACAGAAATTCGACTGAGATCGTACGTCCTGCGAAACTCTACCCCTTCGAGGACAAAAACATTCAAATTTATTCCCGCAATCTGTGACGTTTTTAAAGGAGCCAAGTTCTCTAAAAGCAATAGCAAGATGGTGTCAGCTGATAGGCGCCTCTTCCTGTTAAAGTGGTTGTACTGGTGTTAATACCAGAACGACTGTTAGCACAACACATCTCGATGTTCTAACGGGCAAACTATGCATAGAACAATATTTGTGACGTCGTTATGTAAAGTCTCCTCCTTCACTCTACATTTCACGGACCCTGGGCACTGAAACACTAAAAAGAATTTTTTTTAATGTTAGTGAGTTTTACCGCTGTAGGAATCGGTTCTAAAAAACTAAGGTGCTTGATACACAGTTTATCTTCTTGTTTGAGTTTAGAAAAATAAAATAAAAAATGATTATAATTATAGAAATTAATTACCATCACATCTTATATATGTCTAGAAAATACAAGGTATCAAACATATAAACGGAATTTTTTTAATTAATCAAAATTTATTTTGAAGAGGATTATAATAGCCACGACACTAAGTGTCCTGTAATTTATTTTCTGGATTTTGGAGCATAAATTCAATTTAAAACTCATCTCTATATTACCCTATTGATGATGTTATATCTAGCCTTTTTTTTCCCTGTTGCCTTTTCTAAGACGAAGCACGTGCAGAATTTCAAGTTGTCTGCAGAACTGAACGCACATACTTTCCTCTACACAAAATGTTTAAAGTAAGTGTTCCTGATGAATGATTATATAATAAATAATCTGTTACTGTCTATAGTTTACATGACGTTAAACACTTAGCGTGTAATATTAAGAAGGTTCCGTCAGTTATTGCAATGTTCATAATAATTAATAAAGTACACTTTTCATACACAACACAAGAGGCGAAATTACAACTACCCTTATTCAGAATTGCACATACTAACTGCAGTGGAACGTTATTAATGGTCATAAAACCAGTAGATACAGGATAGCGCAGATTTCATTTCACATTCTGTCGGCAGACAAACACACGAAAGAAATTTGAATAGGGATTATTATTTCTCGAAAATCTTTAGTTCATACTGACTTCCAGGCGTCCACAGTAGGTGGCTACTTTTATGGTGGGGGGGAGGGGGGCACACCACAATTTTGTGGTGTGCCCTACGTTTTTATCGTTAATGGAAATAATTCGTAAAACACAGACTTGAGGTAATATCCAGCGTTTGACTATTCGTTCCAAGTTTTTGGAGTATCTTTCAGTTCTTTAAAAACCTGATATCGTCTGAAGTCGCACGGATGTACCCCAGTACCAGTAGCTCCGTTACTCGTCAGTACTCTTTTGTTTTAAAGAACAATTGGAATTACAAGTACCCTGTTTCAAACTTTTGAAGAGAGTGACCCATTGATATTTTTAAGGAACTTACGCATTCACAGGCCATCTGAATTCATATTCTTATTTTACACAATTAGTGCATAATAGTAAAATACCGGACTCAGATCATTCTGAAGTGGAACTGACCTTAATGCCATTCAAACCATAAACGACATGGAAGTAATTTGTACTGCTTAGAAGCCCGAATTATTTCTACATATAAGAGTGAGATTTATTTTACAAGGTACATTAACAGTAATAATAAATGTATAAAGATATATGATATCAGGAAGCAAGAAATTAAAGTTTGAAACAAAACAAAACAAGTCAAACCTACCGACAGATTTGAGCATTGAGAGGTCTGATAAGGACTTCGTATGTAGCGAGTACGTTGGAGACATGTTTGAATTTTGCAGGTTGATGTGTACGTGCAGGATGTGAAACACAATTATGGCTTCAGCACCAAAATATGAATTGCTTCTCCTTTCGTTTGACAGGATGACTATTGTGCAATTGCAGATATGAATACGCAATTTTGTAAGTTCAGCTGCTATTTTTATAAGTCAGCAATCACCAACATAATAATAATAATAATAATTACTATGATTATTCATTTAGATAAGTGTTTATTAACGTTTTGGCTGTACAAAAACAGTAACAAATAATAATAATAATAATAATAACTTATAATGCATTTGTAGTGTAAATCATCAGAAGTTCGTAATTAAAGTAAGCTGTGATTTTAGGATAAACTAGCAACGAGCTCAGTACCTTAGCCTGTAGGTTTAAATCAATCAGCTGCTGGGTTATGGACATTTACATATTCTGCCAGTTCACTCTAACAGCACGATAACACTGGAAGGCTGCCCAGTTTTAAAGCAGGTTTTGTGAACTCTGTCCGGAAGCCTGATCTTCTGTAGCAATAAGGAGAGAGGAAGAGGATTTAAACTGTAATTTTCTGAGTGTAACTTATTTTAGAACGTGCGGGACTGCTTGAATGGTACAGTTAATTTTGTTTACGTGGCCTGTCTCTAAGCGGAACCAGATTCAGGCTGGCGATGTAGCCTAAGGCGTTTGTGTTCAGCAGAAAACTTGGATATTTTAATTTCAGTATCCTTGTTCTTGAATGGAGATTACAAACTTGCAATTACGTTTTAATTTAGAAATTCCCTTTCGACTAGATTTAATCAACAAGTTGAAAGGCCACTATTTAGACATGTAGTAATGGTGTTGCCTTTTGTATATGCGGAATATATTTTATGCCGTCTGTAGAATTAATGGAAATAAACATGTTTAATTTAATCTACGTTGGTACGTTATATGAAAAACTTATTGAAATAAATATTCTACAGGTGGTTATTTCATTGAATTTGTAAACGAGATAAACAATATCTTGACTTCTTATTGGAACGTGAAGACTGTAAAAAAAGGTAGAGCAGTCCCGTTACAGGCCCGGAGGGGCCAAGAGGGTTCCAGGAAGTTAAGGTTCCCAGATTTCGTGACGACACAGGATGGTGGAAGGTTGCCAGCCTTACGCACCGGCCGCCTTTATCCCCAGGAAATACTCCTGGTACTCATTTCTGTTAGAGGCTGAGTCGACCCCAGGACCACAGTGCGATCGGAAGTATTTTATGTCATTAAAAAATCCACTGACACCAGCTGGGATCAAACCAGCGACCTTCCGATTTGTAGCACAGAACCTTAACCACTGTGCTACCCGTGAAGAGTGTAGTTTCCTAAAATATGATGTAATTAATATATATAAAATACAGTCAGACACGACTTGTATTTTATTAAATCATATTTTATTATAATTCCAGCTACATGTTTCGGCCCAATTTGTACGGCCATCTTCAGGCTGATCTTTAGACAGGTGGAGTTAAAATTGATAATGCTTTCAATTTACGAGATCTCGTATTACAAAAATTGGTTAAAATAATTGACTATATTATGTAAGAAACTTAAGATTAAAATTTAAATGTGGTACTTTATTCAATAGATTTTAAAACCATATAAAATAGACTTGACGAGGTGGTTATGGTGGGATATACAGTGATTGGGATTCTTTCTTACTAAAATATGGTGTTGGATTTTTTCTTGGAAGACGAATCTTCTGTATATCGATAGTGATTCGCTGTAGTAGTGGCATTCACTCAGAAGTAGTTGTAGTTATTTGTGTCTGTGCCTGTATAATAGATATAATATTTAAGGTTAATAGATTGGTCAATAAGGTTATTTCATGTTTTTGTCTCTTTTTTTTAAAAAAAGTGTATAGTTTCCTAGATTAGTATCCATTTCCCGAACTTCAGCTTGTCATATTCCAGAAGAGACAAATGCTACTAATCACACCCAAAAGACACTTGTAATCAACAGAAAAATAATTTTATACTACATTTGAACTGTATTTTAACTATAATACTGATTTTATGGAACTGTAAAACTTAATCATCATAATAGTTTTAATCAACGTGGAATTTCTGACATATAAGTTGAAACATAAGTTGCACATACCAAAGAAAGCTCCCTGACGATGGCCAAGAGTCAAGGCCGAAACATGTCGGAGCATTTATTAAAAAAAACAGAAGTGTTGTGCGACAAGTTGTTGTTAAATTTTATATAAGCCATGTTAACTGTAGCGCCTTACATTCCGGTATTTCATTTGTAGGCCTATTCGAAATTGAGAACACGTGCTTTGCTAAGGAAATCGTCTCCATAGTAATTCCACAGTTTCGAAACAAGGGTTCAGTAGAATTACCAGTGAAGGTGGTCAAATTACTGTACATTTAACAGAACTTAAATAAATGGGCTGTTCCTTAAAACTGGGATTTAGCTACTGCGAGAATGGGTCACACAGCGATACGCGTATAATACGAATACGAGCTAAAATCTTAACTATCTCTTTGACGTTCTTGTGGAGCAGAAATTCCTGACGAAGTTTGAATTGAAGTAATTGACAGTAGGTAGAGGTTCAGTTTATTACATGATATATACAGTCATAAATCAATGCAGAATTAACTGTAATCAGCGGCGATTTAAAATGACATTTTAATGTGTCTTCCATCACCACATGTGTGCTACCCAATTCGGCCAGGCAGACAAGTTATTACACTTCGCAAAAATCCATTAGGGATGGCTCCAACTAAACTGCCGAATCCGCTTTTTGAAGTCACAAATACTGGCAGGATATGTCTGTTACATTCTGGTCTTCAGGTAGCCCTGTGTTACAAAACCACTGCCGAGGTGGGATGAATGAGGAGAGCAGTTTATGTCTCCATAGTGAGGAATGAGTTCTTATGGAAAAGTGCGCAGAAATTCATTCTGTATGTCAGACGTGGGCAGTGGCACCGACGTGATGAAACAGTAGTAGAAGGTCATGATGACGTAGTTCTTAACAAGGGAAATGTCCAGCTTATATGTTTACCGCTCAGACATCCAGAGCAATAGCGCGTTCTGTACGGTCCTGAAAGAAATGCGGGTCAATAAGGCCAGAAAAAAAACATCGCCTATCAGTCACTGTTACGCTATGCAGAAGCGTTGATGAAGTCCGTTGAGCGTTGTGTGGCGCCCAGTAGAGAAAATGTGTTTTGATCACGTGACGTTAGGAATGTAAATTTGTTTCTTCGGACATAATTAATACATCGACTGTGCCGGTTTATCTGTCACCTAGTCGAATATTTTTTTTTTTTTTTACAAAGTTGCACATGATATATCTTATTCCGTTAACATAGTTGTTGAGCGATATAACTTTTGAATGGGAGAGAAGGCAACTCACAATGTAACATTCGACGAGTATCTTTCACGTCTATGTCAAGGGCCAAGGAATGTCGGTGACCGAGCGCTTCGGCCTTCCGTCACTTACTCACAGTTCAGGCGTACCGACAGTTCGCAGTCGTCCTCTTGAGCCCCATATTCCTGACTGGTCTTACATGACGTCATTTTGATACCCACAGTAACAGTATTTGCGACAAGAGGCAACATGCCTACGAAAGTGTTGTCGGAAACCACGTTACATTAATGTCGGAAGGTTTGTTTTAATAAGCAACTCGACACAATTCGCTTTTAAGGCTATCAGCTCCATGTCAAATACACCCAGGCATTGTTTCACGCCCTAGTGGCATACGTGTGAGAAATGGCGTAAAACGAAAATGTATAAATCAAAAATGATATTCCCATCACAAAAAAGAGGAAACGTAATAGAAGGCAGACAACCAAAGGGTGTTCAACCGAAAATAAGAGACCGCAAATTAAGAATTGGTGTAAATTGGTAAGGGGATTTAAGGCAAAAACGTTTAAAACAAGGGCCGGGTGTGCACGCTACAGGAATACTGACACCGCCTATTGATCCACTCACGTTTCTGCAGAAATTTGTTACTCTCTACGGAGACATTAATTAGCCTCCTTGGTCATCCCATTGTCGGCGGCCAAGTTATTCCTGTGAGGGCTGCGTGAAGGCCAGAATGTACGAGAAATGTCCTGCCAACATGTCCTGCCTATATCCCTGACCTAAAAGGTGAATTCGGCAGTGTGCTGAAACCATTCTTTAATAACTTTCTGCAACGTGTAATGACCTGATTTCCAGATCGAATGCAAGTGTACAGATGTGGCGATGGAGGTCAAATGACTTACAGCTAATTCTCCATTAGATTATGAATAGATATGTGTGTCCCGTAATAAGTTCCAGCCTTTATTTTATTCGTTATTTCGTTTCAGAAAGAGCCGGGGGTTTCTGCCCCATTCGCTTAATGGCACCTGATACCAACCATTGCGTAATAACCGGCATAAAATGCTACCTTTATAATTACAGCAAATCAAGTACAAAATCTCAGCAGTTTAATGGAAGGCTGGATAATTTATTCACTACCATTTGTCTAGGAATTCGTGGATAAAGCACTTTTCTCCAGGAATTCGTCTCTACGTTTCTCACTTCAATAGACTGGCTTTTCGCAGTCAAATGTGTCAGTTTCTAGAATGAACTTTAGTTGTAACGAAAGCGAAGTATTAATAATTAAACAGTAAATGTTCTAACTGCTTAGTCCACATTTCAGAAACACTGCACGTTTTACGTCTTACGTATTTTAAATTATGTGTTATATAAATTCAATTAACAGTGAATTATGTATATTATGTATATATACATTATTACTATAGATACACGTTCAGGCATTGATCAGTATCCACATGGCTTAACTTGATGTTTGACTACTTCATTAAAGGTGCCATAATATCTATTGGTAGGTCTTAGTGTGTCTGGAAGCGGTATTATACATTTGTAACTCGGAACAAAAAATTGCACCTTGCAAGAATTGAAGCCTTGGCTGCATTGTAATGCGGCTGAGAGCTGGAAAAAGTTTAGTAACATCTGACAAGGAGGGCCGGGTTCAATTCCAGGCCAATTTCTGTGGGATTTGTGGTGGACAGGATTGGTTATTTCTTCAGAATAATTTGGTTTTTCACTGTTAGAATTTTTTCACCAATGCTCCTTATTCATTCATTTATCCTTCACCGACGCTATCTTTATATGAGTTTTGTAATGTATTGCTTCATTAAATAATTATTCCATGGTGCAGAGTCCTTCTTGAGAAGCTAACTGGTTTGCAGCTAGTCAAGAAATTCCCCGTATTTCACGGAACCCGAAGGTTCATTACTGCACTCACAAGCGTCCGCCACCTGTCCCTATCCTGGGCCAGCCCAATCCAGTCCATATACCCACATCCCACCTCCTGGAGATCCATCCTAATATT
>Ga0123355_10015834_pt1 | contig 11863 bp, 9 predicted proteins | sample TergutEmb28metaG_3_FD_89872 | JGI IMG/M metagenome (GOLD analysis project Ga0123355, IMG submission 89872) | Embiratermes neotenicus P1 segment gut microbial communities from Petit-Saut dam, French Guiana - Emb289 P1 | ecosystem: Host-associated > Arthropoda: Insects > Digestive system > Gut ... | reverse complement strand
CACTACCACCACCACTACTACTACTACTAACACTACTACTACTGCTACTACTACCACTACTACCACCACTACTACTAGCACCACCATCACCACCACTACTACTACTACCACTACTACTACTACTACTACTACTAGCACCACTACTACTACCACTACTATTACTACTACTAGCACCACCACTACTACTACTACTACCACCACCACCACTACTACTACTACTACTACCACCACCACCAGTACTACAAATAATATTACAATGATAATTTTAAGAACAATAACAATAATTAATCCAGTATTTTTTATTAATTTCATCATCTGAAAGTCTTAATTAATATGTAAGAAGCCCAAAACGTGTTAACAACTGATTACAATTGCTCGCAGGTACATACTCATTTTAAGGCATGTCATTGATAAATATCATCATTACTCTGCTTTTGTCTCGTGAATCTTCAGTGTCAATTTCTGGGTTTCACACGCAGCAATTGGCGAGGGTCATTTAATTTTAATTACTGAATAACTGATATGTTTTGTGGGTCTTGTTGTCACTTTTTGAGTGACCTGTATGTTTATGGCCATTTTAAGCCCACTATTTGACCGTCCTGTTCCTCAGGCCACTACCACAATTCCAACATCATTAGGCAATATCCAGCCGAAAGGGAAATCTCGTGCTGCCAACAGCAGTGCTCTACTTCGGTATGCTCTCACAGCTCCTTACCTGCTGCTACCGAGAAGACACGTCCGCTTGGTGGACCAATGTCCTGTCTCGAGCGTGTCAATGAGCACGAAACAATGAGAGTGTGGGAAGGAAACAGAGACAATCAAATGCGGGATGGAGTTGCATTATTTTTGCATACAATGTAGTAATCATCTGTACACAGAGGAGATGGAAGAGTGCTAGTTTCCTGTTTGGAAGGGATAGCGAGTGCAAGGTGGGGACTGTTACACTCGGTACAAAAACCAAAATAAAAAGAGCCGTTTTGTTACTGTAACTTATTATGAAGTTTCAATTAATATAAAACTTTACTATATTTTGTTGCTTTAGACTAGCGAATTTGATAAAATGCCTTGTTGACGCGCTTTCTTTATTGTCTGTTTAGTGACACTGCTTACTTCTTCTTAGAGAAGAATGCGTAATAATGTATTTGTTCCGATGTATTCTCAGCTATGTTTTTCAAAAATTATTCGAAACAGTTCTTTAAAGTCACGTTTTATTGAGAGCGGGCATGCCTTTTTTCACCTGTGTAATTTAACTGTGCTTTGAACGTAAAGATCGAGTCTGAATATCCAGTAATCTGCTGAATTGCCAAATTTGTGACACTAAATCTTCGAAAACTTAGAGCACTGTCTAAGAACATCATTGCCTTGTGTTAACACTAAACTGATAGTGTATTCTGGTCATGAAGACATTTTCAGTGTTTACTGGTGTGAGCATATCAATGCAAGACCTTAGGGTGAGGCAGTGATCGGTAGCAAACGTTAGTAGAATTCTATATATTAAGGATATGATTCCTTTAATGCAGAAGAATTGTTCCTTATTTCATCAACAGTTCTTACCGCAACATGACATATTCACAGAGACGCGGATTATTTAACGTCCTTGCAAGATTTCAGGTACTAATTGGGTATTGAGTTTCTGATCATTAAAGTTGATATAATTCATGAAGACATAAACTCGAATCATTATATTCACGGCATATAACGCTTGCATTTAGGCGTATAGTAAGGCACTGTAATTTGGGCATGTGAGGATTAAATGGATCTCAAGGTTTGGATGTTACGGACTGGATACGTGTGTGTCAGACTGGGGGAAAGTAGTGAGCCATTGTGAACATGGCAATGAATATTCGAACTTCATTAAATTCGGTTAATTTCTTGACTGGTTGACGAATACTTAGGACTTAGATAAGGACTGTGCCTCGTGTAAGTAACAAATTCGTTATATTAACGCATAATTTTAGTTAGTTAATTTGATTAACACGTAATTCCTTCAGTTGGTGCTAGTAAGTGAAATCTGTCTTGAGAGCAGTACTGTTACCTGCCATACTTGTTATTTGAGTATTGTATTAAATATGCGTATGGATCATTTCATACGGAGTGTCTCTTTTATCTTGTCCCTGAGCACGGCAGCTTTCATGTGATACCACAGCGCATGCTGGCTTTCTACACCATTGAGATGTCTTGCTCAGGCACACGATAGAAGAGATTCCTGTATTTTGTCATTTACCTGCTGCAGTTAGTTGTTGCTTCTTTTTGCAGTACAAGCAGGCGGAATAGAGGTGTTATTGTCTCCTCCTGCATTCGCACTGACATTTTCACGGGATGTGATTAAGCCTTTTCTTCTAGTTGCGTAATGACCAGCACAAGGCTGTGCTACGTGCGACCGTCGACATTTCACAAACTTGTACGTTCATGTTCGGTATTAATGTGCACTTGTGTGCAGATAGACAATGAAAAGGTAAGGTACGAAGAGGAGGGGAAACCATAGCAATGATGTGACGACTGAAAGGAAGATGGCGATTTAATGCGAGTAACGTCATTAGGATGCCCAACGGGCCACTGAACTCTATTGAAAGAACTTCCAAAGGATTCAGATATAGCGAAAAGGGGAGAAGTGGGTAAGATGCCACCCGAAGCAGTCATTCAGGGCAAAAGCTCGGCTGTATCTACTGCTGCAACATGAACTTCATGAACTCGAAAGGAAACGACTTTTGTGTTGTTTGTTACCAGACTTTAGCCCTGTGGTATTCTGAGACTTTCTACACAACTGAACGATACTGGGGTTCTGCATGTAGTCTTCTTTTTGATTATACATACCTAAATTATATAAAGCAGTTGGTGTGATAAGTGGGTGACTTGCACCACAGTCGGTTGTTATTCATTATAATCGATATTTATCGATAGTAAAAGATAATATACGAAAGGCTGTAAACTTTGCCTCCTCTGTCATATTTTTTGTTATTTAAGGAAAACTGAATAGAACCGGTTCCACGCAATCACGTGATATCCCCCCTCCACCATGCATAACCTTGAACCCACAGTTATCCATAACTCCGGTTCAGTGCCAGTCGAAATGGAAGCCTGTGAGGACGTGCAGTTCAAGCAACTTGTCATTATTGAGTTCTTGACTACGGCAAAAATTGGTCCCGTCGACATTCATCGCCGTATGCAGGCAGTGTGTGAGGATAAATGTGTTGATGTAAGCACAGTTATACGCTGGGTACGGCACTTTAAGGAAGAAGAAGGTGGAGACGTAAGTTTGTGTGACAAAGAAGGGTCGGGGAGGCCAGGACAGAATTCAGAAACCTGTTAAAATTAGGCGGAAGTGTGTTGAAGTTGGAGGAGATTATGTGGAAAATTCATTATGGCCAGTTGTAAATAAAGGTTAAAGGTACATTTATTTCTTTGTTTCATTTAAATATCTCCCTTCCTTAATTTTTTATTTAGCTGGAAGCAAAATGTTTCAGTCCGTTTTCCCACAGAGCTGCTGTTTCTTTTTTAGGGGTCCTTGCGTAAAGTTCGTTGAGATGTGACAGTCTGACGACAGACTATCTAGTAGTATCATACGGTATCATTCTTCACAAACGATGCAATGGGAGACTGAAAACAGATGTACTTATCCCATGTTTCCCCTATCCATTTGGTATGGAATGGACAACAATGACAGCGAGCCTCCATTCAAATGTAAACATGAATGACGAACGTACAATCAAAATATTCCGCCACAGAAGTATAGCAACTGCGGGCGGCGGCGCAAAAGACGACGAATGATGAAAAGGTTTTAGAAATAAAGATAGATGGTTTCATAATTGCGTCCTTTTGTGTCTAAGTACCGGCTGTAATCATTTTGGAAGATCTTTAGCGTCCTTCACTCTGACATCACCGTTGTTAAATGCTGCAAGAAAAGTCTGAGCAGTCTTTGTTTGTTTGTGCGTGCATGTGTGTTTTGTGTTCACTGGTCGAAATCTAAATGATACCGACACGCTGTAATGTTTAGAGCAACGCTTGTGCCCTCCATAGATAGCCGCTACAAAGCAAAAACCTCGCGCAGAAATGCCAGAAGTTTACTGTAACAGTACTTCTGTTTCTCGCTGACGCACTGATGGATGTCATACCGGAACCTGCATTGCTAACCTAACTTTTGACCATTGAAGTGACTTGTATTTACTATGGTTTTCAATTGATGCTGATATGTTGACGTACGTCAAGCACCTGTGAAAGCGGGTTAGCAGTCAGTGTAACGTCCAGGCTAATGGCTGAATGACCGTTGAATCAGGGTTATATTCACGGCAGGAACATGAAAATTTGTATCATTGACATTGTCCAGACCAAATCTGGGAAATAGGTTTCCTTCCGTTACTGGTTGTAAAGAATTGTGCCCCTTTCTTTAGAATAACATTTTTTTGTGTGTGTTTAGCCTTTATTGTTTTTTGCCACAGACAATATCTTGTATGTTATATGCAGAACGTACAGAGTCGCAGACCAAAATACCGACGTCCTTGCAGCAATGGCAAAGTTAAGTAGGCCTTCCTCTCTCTCATCAGCTTTCTCTAACACCGAGGAAAATGGCTCAGGTGGAAGAGCATCTGACATGTATCCAAGGAATACGCTTCCTAAATCTTGGCTAGGACTCTCAATATCCTGATAGAATTATTATGGTTTTCCTCAGTGTGTTCAAGCGAATGCCTGGAGAGTACCTAGAAACCGACCAGGGACGGTGGCTTTAATACACTTCCAATTAATCATGGATGACTTGTCCAACAATTAGACGCTGTATGGCCGAGACCAGTGACAGTATCATTAAATAAATCATAAACAAACAAATAAATACATAATTTATTTCAACATGATCTGAATAATTGAATTTTGGTAGGCTACATATATATCTGCCTTACCCCAAGCTTTTAATTCCCATTAGAGGGCAATGAACCTATCAGCGATGGTTTAGTGGCTTATTCATTTGTAATTATGAGCCAATTCACGCAACATCAATGCAGCCTACCTGTGTAACTTGTTTGCCGAGTTCAGCAGACAGCGCGGATGGATATGGCAGCCTCGATTGCCTTGCCACTGGCAATCCGATCATCTATACTCCGTTAATGTTTATTAAGAGAAAGGGTTAAATAAAAAGGCCAAGAATAAAAAGACTTTCCTCTTCATCTCGTTCTTGTAACATTCCTTTTAAGCCTGCTCACCGATATTTTTATAGCCCTAATAAATCTCGCTAAGATAAGCAAGGAGATCCCTGTTGATTAATAGCAGGTCAGTGCTAAAGTCTGGGCTACAGTACGTTGTAAGGATGTGAACGAGAAAATTTGAGAGTCCCTCTTGAAGTATATATTTTAACAAAATTTCGAAAAAACTCAAGTTGTAATGCTAGTCACTCATTATTATTTTGGAAGTTTGTATTCTAATCGCGACCTAAATTCTGACAAATAATTGTTGCTGTCTGTATAACTTGCTCCAAAGAGTAGGGATTATCGCACACAACACATTTCAGTAGCTTCGAGCCACAGTAATTTTGAAGTCATTATTTCTGTTGTTTACTGCTGTAAGGGCTATAAACTTGACAAGGCGTCATAGAACAAGTAAATATTGAAGACAAAATGCAATTTTCGTCGGCTAGAATCCTACTCTTTTGGCGAAGGTACTGAGACCGAATTGCACACATTTGACTTTGATTTAGAAATGACTACACGAATGTGAGTGAATGTCAAATAACCATCACTTTGTACATAAAAAGAGTTTATATCTTAAGACGTATAGTTTAAAGTTCAAGGTGTTACTGGGTTTTTAATGTTTATCTAGCCATAATTGTCGCATATCCCGCCGGTCCCATGGTGGATACTGAAGAATTAATTCGAAGTGATCTCTCTAGTCATTCTGATGAGATTTTTGAATTTTAAATAAATCTCTTACTGTAAATAATGATTTAAATTGATTGTAATCTCCAGTGAATAGATGAAATAATGATCGTTTCACGTTCGCCGATGTTTCTTCTCATGGTTTTGTTATTATGCATGGTTTGTGTGTTTTACCACATATTTCCATCACAGCAACTTGTTCTTATCAACGTCAATTACTGCAGTTCTGAATCCCTTGTTGTTCTTTCAGAAGTTTGTACCAGAAAACTCACAGTAAAGTCGTCACTTTCCCTTTAAAAAATAAGTCAACAGCAATGAAATACAATGGGAGTGCCTGCGTGAAATGTACCGTTTGTAGAAGTGTGTTAGATATCGATGATTTAGCTAAATTTAAAAGTTGTTGTAGCCGAATAACTTTAATTAGACTTGTACTGGAAAAATTTTCTACGTCGAATCTCGGTTTGTCTTGACTGAAGTTCGCCATCCATACAAGCTAATGTCTGGACAGCACCTCGATCAGACAACGGCCGCTTCTTCCCAAATCCTTTCCAGTTCATCTGTCATCGTGAGATGCCGTTAGCTTTGAGAAATTCGTTCATTCCGTAGTCTGAATTGCGACAGGTTTATAGCCTCTTCAAAAACGAGTTCTCTGCAGATTGCAATTTAGTGCTTCCACTTTCAATTTCCAGTAACCTTCATCTTCTTAGAGTATTTAATTACGTCTTCTTCCTCGTCTTCCCGTCACTTCTGTCCTTCCGTCTATCTTTCCTTCAATAACGTATTTTACAAGACATTTCGTACGCAAGGCCTAACCAATCCAGTTAGCCTTCCTTCCTTTTTATTTCGTGTTTGATATTCCCCTCCTCCTTGACTCGTTATAATATTTCTTCATTTCTCACACGATCGGTCCAACTGATAATCTCCGTCTTTCTCCAGCACCACATTTCAAAACTTTCCAGGTATTTCCGATCTACTATAGGAAGAGCCCAAGTTTCAAGGCCATAAAATAAATCATACAAAAATTATACTGTCAATGGAACCACAGTAGGGAAATGCCGATACATGTACATCGTCACCTGTGCTCGATTTTACGTCGTCAGGATGGGATATGTGGGACTACAGCGATGTGCCTGACTGAAGATTTGCGGACACAACGAAGTAGCAAGCCTCATGTTTTCCGTGACATAATGCTGAAGACCGCTATATGAATCTTCAGAGCGTTATACAAGTGTCTTACACTTTCAACACAACTCGTGTACTCGTAAAAACCATGAAAGACCTGAGAAATTAAACTACGTGTTAAGGTTTTGAGCGTGTCTGTACTGAACATAAAACAAAGTGATTACATCAAGTATGTAGCTGTGTGCAATAAATAATGGGGTAGGAGAGAGAAAGATTTGGCGATCGGTGAGTCCTCGCTACCATGGTATGTATTGTCGTCATGGTCTGAGGTACTGTTGCCGATAATTGGTGAGAGAACTGGGCGTCCAACTTGTTGCATTTGACCCTTAATCTGACCTGTAAGCATATTGCTTCGACCAACTCCATCTTCTCTATATAATTTAATACAGTCAACAACAATTGAAAGTAGACCTCCCGTTATTTCAGCTTAGACACAACAATTTTATAAGCACGTATAAATGAAATATATATTCTGGGAAAACGAAATGTTATGTGGTGGTGACGAGGATGTTTGGAGAAATCACGCTGGCACGTAAAGAAGCTGGTTTCAGAATACAGCAAGTACTAAGCAAAAAAAGACGCAATTCTTTTTTATTGTATATATCAGGTTAATAATGTATTTTAAATTATGTTTACCACTGGCAATGCTAATAATGTGAGTAGGCTACAGCCTAGACGGCCCGGGGTTTGATTCCTGGTAAGGGCAAGATATTTTCTTCTCTTTCAGAACGACCAAACTGGCTGTCAGGCACACCCAGCCTCCTATTTAATGGTTACCGGGGTTCTTTACTGGGGTTAAAGTGGACGGAGCATGAAGTTATCTAATCATCTCTGTTTAGTGCCGAGTTTAAGCATGTGTGGAGCTATAATGCTGCTTCCCCTGTATGCTTTCTTGACGTGGAAGGGAAAAGTTTATCTTTTTATAATAATAATAAGAAGAAGAAGAAGAAGAAGAAGTCTTGTCCCTGTAGTCGCATTACGCATTTAATACCGTTCAGTGTAGTAGGTTTGGCTTATCCTGTTGCCATTCCGCCTTCAACACGAAATTGGAAATCACTAGAGACCGCTAGAGTAGAACCAGTGGTACCGAAGGCGCCGATTTACCAACGAACACGTGATCCTGTAATAACACTGTCTGGCATCTTCAGTCACTTCATGAGTGGAAATTGATTCCAGGTTCATTTTACGTTCAGGCGAGATTTGGGTTCATTTGAGGGGACACTGGAACATGCAGAAAAACGGATACTGCGGTACAGAAAGTTCGCAGGCTGCAGAATACAGTGGTCCAAAACAATGTTCCTGTTCTCGAACTCGGTCAAGTGGAATTTCTTCTCCTTACAATATATTTCCTGAAGGAAATAATTTCGTAATACTTCTCATAAGAAACCGTGTATCCTGCGTGGCGTGCTGCAGCTTAGGAACCGCCTTGCACTTGTGGCAGGTAGATTGGAGTCGGCAAGGCTGTCACGAAGTGTTGAGCAGTTGGAGCAGAATGTGGATTGTGTGGCACATAATACACTCGTGGCCTGTGTAGCGGAACTTGTGAATCTGTATCACGTGTGATCGCAAGAGTCACGATAGTGTTCAAACTGTCTATACTGGCAAAAGCTGAACAGTTGTTAGCTGAAATCTCAAAGAAAAACTTGACATTCCAAACGTTAGAGCTGCATTCGTGACTGACAACACCCATCCTACAGCTAGCAAAGAAATTGGTCCACACACACACACACACACACACACACACACACACACACACTTGTTCGAGAAAGCCGGCTATATCGGATAGAATTGCTTGAATGTCGTGGAAAGCCCATTTTCCTTTTAGGGTGTAAGAAGTTTATCCCCTTTCGACTATACCGCTGTGATTGTCTCGTCTTGCCTCTGTTTAGTGGCAATGTATAGTACATGGCTAGTCTAAACTCAGACCGACGGCTTACGGACGACAGACTTAACACATAACCGTCTTTACTCTAGTAAGGCCGAATATCGTGGTTGAGTGGGTGGCGTTTCTGCTTTGTAATTGGCAGTCGTGGCCTGCAGAGCAGTCGTCCTGACTGGTTTTTCAGTCCCTATGTGTATAGAGCCAACGAAATATTTCCATAATTAGACTACGCCCAATATTTCGCAAGTTGTAAACAGTATCAGGTTTAAACATCAGAGAGTTTGGTAGCTTTGGAAAACGCGGATGATTTGATGACGTCAGTGGGGCTTGGGAAAGTGTTAAAGAAAGTAACGGAATGTGGATTATAGAGTCTATACTGTTGTGAAGTGAAGTAGCTGAATGTTCAAAACCTTAGATAAAAGAAAGCTAGCCAAAATGCAATTGCTACAAGAACCTAGTCAATATAATGGAAAGAAACTGAAAAATATAGAAAAGATAGGCTATTTACGCATAACATAACATTGATGCGCGTTCACGTAATGTCTATACCTCCTCGGCTATCCTAACTGTCTGATACCATTTCACTTGAAGAAGGCGCTTTAATGGGAATGTAATATCACGAGCAGCAATAACCCTTAGTTATTCATGTAAAGTTCCCGACATTTTTGTCCGATTGTAACAAAAAAACTGTTCACCAGCAAACTGGACTTAAATTTAATGAAGAAACTAGTAAAGTAATAATTTAGAGCATAGCATTGTATAGTGCTGAAAACTGGACACTTCGGAAAGTAGATCAGAAATACATGAACAGTTTTGAAATGTTGTGCTGGAGATGAATGGAGAAGGGCAGTTGGGCCGATCTTGTGAGAAATGAAGGAATATTATACAGAGTCAAGGAGGAAAGGACTATGCTACGTAGGGTGAAACGAAGGAAGGGTGATTGGCCGGCCACTTCTTGCATTGCAATTACCTTACAAAGCACGTTATTGAAGAAAAGATATAAGGGACGGGAAGACGAGGAAGAAGACGTAAGTAGCTACTGTATGGCGTTCAGGAAACGATAAGATATTGGAAATTAAAAGAGGAAGTTCTAGAACGCCCTATGTGGAGAAATCGCTGTGGTAGAAGCTATGAACCTGTCGTGAGACAGATTACGTAATGAATGTACCCAAACTTCGAGTTTCTGTACAGATTGTAATGAAATGCTCCAATATCAAATTTCACAAAAATCCGTCCAATGGGAGCTCAGCTGATACACGCGGACAGATATTTATACGGACGGAGAGGCACGATGAATCTAATAGGAGCTTTTCGCGAGTATGCAAACACGCCTAACAATGAAACTTGCGCGTAAAAAAAGAGGGAATATCTGAAAGTAAAAATTAATGGGTAAGAGTGTGAGGCACTTGTGTAAAGACATAAACAAATTTACGAAATATTAAAAATACTGGTAGAAATTGATAAGGCAGGAGATGGGTGATTTTCTTGCAGATTCTTTTCGTATTTTGAACAATGGAATAAGCACTTCCGTCAGTTATTGGATGTGGATGGAATAAACGATATTAGACAGACTGGAATACAAACAAGTCGGCCATAGATCAGTCTGGCCACTGGGAGGTTGATGTTAATATTTAAAACACCGAAGTGTAATTTCGGCAGAATAAATCCAAATAGAAGTGAAGTATGGCGCGTTGAGATTCATAGGCTTATTAATTCTGTTTGGATGAAGGAAGAATTGCCTGAACAGTGGAAGGTCTATATCGTTGTACCTACTTATAGGAAGGGTGATAAAACTGACAGTACTAATTATTGACGTATTTCACTATTCTTAACCGCATTCAGAATTTTGTCCAACATTTTTCTGTGAGGGTTGCCTCATTTATGCCTGTTTTTCATACTACCTTTACCATTGCTGTTATGGCTACTGTTGTTAGCAATGCTTTTCTGGCTACTATGGCTCAGAGTGAGGTAAGGAAATGATTGGTATAATTCGGTGCAGAATCTTTTGTCTTCCAGGTTGCTACTAAAAAATTCAAATATCAAGATATATAGAACTATAATTTTGCCTGTTGCTTTGTATGGGTGTGAAACTTGGTCGCTGACATTGAGGGAGGAAAAGAAGCAGAGGGTGTTTGAGAACAAAGTGTTGAGGAGAATATTTGGACCTAGGAGGGATGAGGTAACGGAGGAATGGAGGAGACTGCATAACGAGGAGCTAAATGATTTGTACTACTCATCCAATATTGTGTGGGTGATAAAATCGAGAAGAATGAGATGTGTTGGGCATGTGGCGTGTATGGATGAGGAGAGGGGGTGTATAGGATCTTGGTGGGGAAACCGGAGGGAAAGAGACCACTGGGGAGACCTAGGCGTAGATGGGTGGATAATATTAGGATGGATCTCCAGGAGGTGGGGTGTGACTATATGGACTGTATTGGGCTGGCCCAGGATAGAGACAGGTGGCGGACGCTTGTGAGTGCGGTAATGAACTTTCGGGTTCCGTGAAATTTGGGGAATTTCTTGACTAGCTGCAAACCAGTTAGCTTCTCAAGAAGGACTCTGCATCATGGAGTATAGAATAGTATGACTGTACGGTTACTTTGATGACCACCATTACCATTAAGCGAAAGCGCCAGACGTTTCTTGCTTGGTGGACATTTTCTAAATAGTTTCTTTTCCAGAATTATTCATATTTTCTGCAGCTAAATAACAAATTTATTATTTTTTATTTTATTGCATATACCGAGCATCTTTTATTATTTTACTATGAGCAACAAATGAACAATTATTTCACAAATTAACACACTCCTACTTTTTCTTGACGTTTTGCTGACCGTGCATCTCAGTATATTTATCTCAGTAATTAACCAACTTGATGCACAAAATTTTTGTTTTACAATAAGTTTATTTCATGCCTCTACATGTTTCGAGCACATGT
>Ga0123355_10015833_pt1 | contig 11864 bp, 12 predicted proteins | sample TergutEmb28metaG_3_FD_89872 | JGI IMG/M metagenome (GOLD analysis project Ga0123355, IMG submission 89872) | Embiratermes neotenicus P1 segment gut microbial communities from Petit-Saut dam, French Guiana - Emb289 P1 | ecosystem: Host-associated > Arthropoda: Insects > Digestive system > Gut ... | reverse complement strand
CATCCCAGGTCAGCGTCGAATCGTTCTCCAGTTCCTTGGTCAGCAGATGTACATTCGCCGGCGGTGCCGGTGCCGACGCTAACGATGCCAGAGTGGCTGCGTTCAGCCGCGCCACATGCGCGACATAGTCATAGTCGACGAACTTCGGCAAATCGCCATACTCGATCCCGCTTTCGGTCCGCACATTCTGGTGCTGATGATGAAAGTCCTCGCGAAATTCCGTAAACCGCACCGCGGAAAATCCCTGCTGGTTGAAGGAAGAATGATCGCCGCCCCGCAAATAGCGGTCCGGCCGGAACACCAGCATCGGCTTCACGCCCGCGTCATAAGTGCGGCCGACATCGGCGATATAGCGCGCCAGCTGCCGCGATCCCGAATCATTCTCGCCGCCCAACATGCGAATCCGCCGGATATCCGGCTCGCCGGCCGCTAGCGGGATGCCTTCGGAAAATACCCGTACCAGGGAATGATCCTGCTCCGGGCCCTTGTCACCGCCGACAATGTCATTGTTCAGGGCGCCTTCCAGATCCCATCCTTCGTCCTTTGCCATCTTCGCGAAGTGCCGGCTGCCGTTCAGTCCCTGCTCTTCTCCAGCCACGGTGAGAAAGATGATGGTCGCTGGAAACTTCAGCTTGCTCAGCACGCGCGCACACTCCAGGCTGACCGCCGTCCCGCTCCCGTCATCGTTTGCGCCGGGGGCATCGCCTTTCCCATCGAGGGTATCGCTGTTGCGCGAATCGTAATGGCCCGTCACCAGCACAATGCGTTTCGCATTCACCGGGTCGGTTCCTTTCAGAACCGCATAAACGTTGGTGATTTCGGTTGCCGTGGGAATACGGTCAGCGGGTTCCTCGAGGAATCGGTCGGTCTTGACTTCCAAACATCCGCCGCAATCTTTCGAGTACCGCTCGAACTCGGACTTGATCCATTCGCGTGCCGCGCCGATCCCGCGGCCCGTCGCAATCGATGCCGGATCCTGTGCCGACAGCGTCAAACGGGTTCCGAAGCTGACCAGCTTTTCGATGTTCGCCCGAATGCGCTCGGCGGAAATCTGCTCCAACGCGGCTCGAATCTGCGGGTCTGCGGGCGTGGCAGATTCCGTTCTGGTGGCTTGCGCCCAGCAGTTCGATACCGGCACGAGCACCGCCAACACCGTGGCTTTCAACGCCAACTCCTTTGGAAAATAGAACATGGCTTATCCCCATCCGGCTCGGGAAGTGTCTTATTTCGGAGCCGGGAAAAATCTACGGTCTGCAGTTTCCCCCTCTTGACCAACCGCCGGGAGAGAATCTAAATATTATCAGGAGGCTCTAATAGGCGAGGGAGGCGTTATGGTGCTTTGTCCTGAATGCGAAAACAGTCTTGACGTCGAAGAGGAAGAGGTCGACGAAGGGGAAGTGATTTCCTGTCCCGAGTGTGGCACCGATTTTGAAGTTGTCACCACCAGCCCACTTGAGTTGAAGGCCGTTGAAGAGGGCTACGAAGAAGACGAGGAGGAAGAGGACGAGGAGAACGAAGACGGTGACTACTCCTAGCCTCCGATCCAGTCCCGTTCTTCGCAAGCTGTCGTTTTACGCGGTCGTTAGCACCTTTCTCGTGCCTGTCATGAGTGCCCATCAGGGCCTGCTTCAAGCCCAGAAAACCAAGCCCTACGCAGTGATCGCCGGAACCGTCTGGGGCCCCGACGATCGGCCGATCTATGGAGTCACCGTAAAAATCCGCCGCTCCACGGACAAGCCCAAGAAAGTCCGCTGGGAGGTCTACTCCGACCACATGGGGGAGTTCGCCCAACGCGTTCCCGCCGGCGAAGCCGACTACATCCTCTGGGCTGATTTGAAAGGCGTCAAATCCGCCGATGGCAAGCCCCTCCGCCTGACCCAGGAAGTGACCGTCCACATCTACAACGAAGAACGCGAAGATACGGGCCTGCATCTAAGCTACTAAAAAGTTGCTCGACCGCCGTGAGACAATAGCGGCAGTATGCTTCCGACGCGCTCTGTAATGAGACTGGTAACTTTTTGTAGCCTGCTGTTGTTCCTGTTTTGCGCGCTCTATGGTCTCGCGGCTGACAAGAAGGAAAAGGCTGTCGGCCGCCTGCTCTACGGCAAGGTGCTCGACACCGCCGACACCCCGCTTCCTGACGCCGTCGTTTATGTCACCAACACACGCACGCGTGCCGTGAAAACCTACATCGTCGGCTCCGACGGTACCTACCGCTTCCCCGCGCTCTCGACCGCCGTCGACTACGAGGTCTACGCTCAATTCAAGGGCCATAAGAGCGACACCAAAGCCGTCAGTCAGTTCGACGACCGCTCCCAGGTCTACCTCGATCTAAAGATTGATATGAAGTAGCTGCTGCCCTCTGCGTTCGCAAGTGAGCGCTCCCGGGCAGGTTTTCATGCAACTTTTCCACACCCTGCTGTGTTCTACATAATAGGGATTATTGTCTGGAGGGACACTCTGTGAACGTTTTGCGCTCTTCTCATCAACCAGCCACTTTCATCGCCAAATCGCTGCTGGCGTCGATCGTTCTGCTGTGTGCCATATCGGCCTTCGCCCAGCAAGACACCATGAGTCCTTATCAGGGGGAGCAGGATGGCGTCAGCGCCGGCGGCAAGTGGTTGCAGTTTCAGTCGGAAGACAAAATGACTGGCGCCAAGCGCGTGCGCTTCCAACTTCTGGCCGAGAACTACTTCAAGGAAGATCCGAGTTACAAACCCAGAGTCGAGCTCATCTGCGAAAACGGCAAATACAAACTCTCAACCTTTACTCCCGCCGTCCGCATTGGCCCCAACCGCCCCGGCTTCTGGGGACAGCCCCAGCTCGAAGTCGAAGTCCGCATCGACGAAGTCCACAACTACCGAGGATGGAATTGGGAGGGCCGCTTCCTGACCATGGACAAGGGCACCGCGCGCGGCATCCTCGATGCCAACGTATTCAACATCGCGATCCCCACCCGCAGCGGTCGCCAGATTGCCGAGTTCCAGCCCGATGGCCTGGATCTCGACGAAGTGCGCAGGTCCTGCGATCTTACCCCGAAGAAGCCCAGCAAAGACTAGAAGTCAGCCGAGAGTTCGTTCACGATGGTTGGAATGACACGAGCAAGAGCGCTCGTGTCATTCCGTGAGCGCTGCGAGCAGGGAGGAATCTGCTGTCCGCTGATTTATACCGGTACCTGCCGTAGTCTAGTCTGCCGGCATCAGCCCAACAGCCGGGCTGCATCTTTCGCGTAATACGTCAGAATGATGCTCGCCCCTGCCCGCCGAATGCTGAGGAGGGATTCCATCATCACGCGCTCGCGCTCGATCCATCCGTTGCGCGCGGCGGCCTCAATCATCGCGTACTCGCCCGAGACCTGATAGGCGGCCAGCGGCAAATCGAACCGGTCGCGCGCCGCGGCGATCACATCCAGATACGGCAGGGCCGGCTTGACCATGATCATGTCTGCGCCTTCTTCGATGTCAGCTTCCATCTCGCGCATGGCTTCGCGCAGGTTCGCTCCATCCATCTGATACGACCGCCGGTCTCCGAACTGCGGCGCCGAATCCGCGGCCTCACGGAAGGGTCCGTAAAATCCCGACGCGAACTTCGCCGCATAGGAAAGGATCGGAGTGTTGCTAAGCCCGCTTTCATCGAGCCCCTTGCGGATCGCCGCCACCCGCCCGTCCATCATGTCCGATGGCGCGATGATGTCGATTCCGGCCTTCGCCAGCGAAACCGAAGTCTTCGTAAGCAGCTCCAGCGAGGGATCGTTGACGATCTCGAAATCTATGTGCCGGGCATAGTCCGCCATCTGCGAGGCAACTTTCTCAATTGCCTTTTCCCTCTCTTCCCCGTTCCGAACCGCAATTATCCGAGCCGCGTGCAGCGTGTCGCTCACCGCCGCGCCCAACGATTTCGCCAGCGGGGTCGCCTTCACCACGCCGCAATGCCCGTGCGACATGTACTCGCACAGACAAACGTCTCCCATCAGCACCAACCCGGCCACTTCCCGCTTGATGGCCCCGGCCGCCTGTTGCACGATCCCATTCTCGGCCCACGCTCCGGTGGCGACGTCATCTTTCTTTTCGGGCAAGCCGAAAAGAATCACCGCCGGCACCCCCAGCGAGTGGACCTCCCGCGCCTCTTTCACCGCTTCATCCACCGACAGATTGCATACACCCGGCATCGACCGTACCGGCTTGCGAACGCCTTCGCCCGGACACACAAACATCGGATAAACAAACGCATCGGGAGTCAGCCGGGTTTCAGACACCATATTGCGGAGCTCAGCAGTCCGGCGCAGGCGGCGCAGACGGGTCACAGGGAATGCCATCGGGGGTCACCTTCGGGAAGGGTAGATCGGAGCGCCTTCCTCCCTTGATTTTAAGACATTTGAGAGGTTCCGGCGTGATGAGGTGACGCGAAGACAGGGTTGCTCGTTTAACCGCCAATGGTGCTCAAAGGGGTATGACGGAAGTACCTCTGCCAATCCCGAAGTGCCATCGGTTTCCCGAGCCCGCTGCCCCGCGCGCAATACCGGGTCAATGTGGTTTAGGTCCCGTTGCCTGGGTGCCCGGTGCCCCGTTTCCGCCGCGTTGGGGCTCGACAAGTGGGGGCTTTCCTTCGCGTCGCATCGCACTCCTGTAACATGAACTGGATGTCCGCCCCGCTCGCTCACAGCTCCGCGCACGTACTCGAGTTCGACTCGTTGCGTGAACTCCTCCGGGGATACGCCTCATCACCCCTCGGCAAGGGACGGATCGCCGATCTCTCGATGTCGACCGAGTGCGGCTGGATCGAACGCCAGCAGACCTTGGCCTCCGAAATCCGCGAATTCCGCCGCGTAGGGGGCCGCTTCGATTTCTCCGCGCTCACCGCGATCGAATCGCTGGTCGAGAAATCCCGCATCGCCGGGGCCGCTCTGGAAACCACAGAAATCCGCGACGTAATCCAAGTCGTCGACCGGGCTGACGAATGGCGGCACATCTCCGAGAATCCGCCGGCCGCGATGCGCTCCGAATGGCGCGAGGTCCATTCGCTCTCGTCACAAATTGTCGATTTCGCCGACTTTCTACGCGCGTTCCACAACAAGATTCAGCCCGACGGCAGGCTCGAGGACAAAGCCTCGCCCGAACTCGCCCGCATCCGTCGCGAAATCGAAAAGCAACGCCGCGCCATCCAGGAATCCCTGCGCGGATACTTGCGCCGCCTTGCCGAAGGCGGCAGCGTGCAGGACGAACTGATCACCATCCGCGGCGAACGCTTCGTCATCCCCGTCAAGATCGAGCAGAAGCGCCGGGTGCAGGGTGTCATCCACGGCACCAGTTCCAGCGGTCAAACCGTCTTCGTCGAGCCCCTGGAGACAATCGAGCAGAACAACGAACTCGTCCGCCTTTTCGAAGAAGAGCTGGCCGAAATCCACCGAATCCTTCTTGAGATGACCGGGCGCATCGGCGCCAACGCCGAGCCCATTTTGGTCGCGGTCGATGTCCTCGGAGAACTCGAACTGCAATTCGCCAAGGCCCACTTCGCTGAAGACTACAACTGCGTGGAAGTGAAACTCTCCGGGGCGGGGCAGGAACCGGGCGGAGACGGCCGCCCCGGCCGTCCGGCGAGCGCAGCTCGCCTCCTGCTCGATAACGCAAGGCACCCTCTTCTGGAACACAACCTGAAAGCCAGGGGTCACTCCGTCGTGCCCGTCAGCATCGAGCTGGAAGGCGCCAGCCGCCAGCTCATCATCACCGGTCCCAACACCGGAGGCAAGACTGTCACCCTCAAAACCGCCGGACTGCTGGCCCTGATGGCCCAATCCGGCTTGCCCGTTCCCGCCGATCGCGCCGAACTCCCGGTTTTCGACGCCGTCCTCGCCGACATCGGCGACTATCAGTCCATCGAACAGAATCTCTCCACATTTTCGGCGCACGTCACCCATATCGATTTCATTTCGCGCATGGCGACGGCGAATTCGCTCGTCCTGCTCGACGAACTCGGCTCCGCCACCGACCCCGAAGAAGGCGCCGCCCTCGCCGTCGCCATCGCCAGCCATTTCGGCCGCGTCGGCTGCATGACGATCATCTCGACGCACCACACGGCGCTCAAGGTTCACGCCGCCAATACCCCAGGCGTCCTGAACGCCGCCGTCGGATTCGACGAGCGCACCCTCGAGCCCACATATGAGCTCAAGGTAGGCGTTCCCGGCGCGTCGGCCGGCATCAACATCGCACAGCGTCTCGGCCTGAATCCCTCGATCATCGAGAGCGCCCGCGCCCGCCTCGGCACCCAGGCCCGCGATGTCGCCCAGTTTCTCGACAAACTCCATGCCCAATTACGTGAAGCCGAAGGCGAGCGGTTGCGCCTGGCGACGCGCGAACAGGAAGTCGATCGCGAGCGGCAGCGTCTCGCCGTGGAGGGAAGAAAAGACCAGCAGGCCAAAGTCCGGGAGATGGAGAAAAAACTCGATAGCCTCCTGCGTGACTTCGAATATCACGCCCGCGAGGCAGTCAACGCCATTCAGGATCGTGCCGCCGCCCAGAAGCTTTCCAAAGACGCCGAGCGCCGTATGGCTAAGCTGCGCCGTGAATTCCGCGAGCAGTTCGACTCAACCGTCGTCGCACACTCCACCGGCGCCGATCAGGGCGATCCGCACGCCCAGCCCCAGCTCGTCAGGCACGTCGTCGAAGGCGACACCGTCAAGCTGAAGTCGACTGGCCGCTCTGCCCGCATCGCCCGCAAGATCGATGAAAATCACTTCGAAGTGGAGATGGGCGCACTAAAGATGAAGATCGGCCGCGAAGACATCGCAGAAGTTCTGGCGAGCGCACATCCTGTGCCGGAGACTCCGGTGAAGGCGGCCCGCGCACGCGGCGTGAGGGTGCAGTTAGAGAGCGAGAACTCGAACGTCCCCACCGAGATCAACGTCATCGGACAGACGGTCGACGACGCCAGCCGCGAAGTCGAAAGGTTCGTCGACCGCGCCTTCCTGGCCGGGCTCCCGCGCGTCCGCGTCGTCCACGGCAGCGGTATGGGCATCCTGCGCAAAGCGCTCCGCCAGTTGCTGCGGCAACATCCCCATGTTGCCTCCGTTGCCGAGCCTCCCCAAAACGAAGGCGGCGGGGGAGCAACGGTGGTTGAGTTACGGCTCTAAACACATCGACACGCCACAAGAGTTTCGAAACGGAGCCGCTCGGGGCCTTCACTCACCGCCCGGACACAACCTTCGTGGTCCCCTTGCGCCCGGCTAAACCCATTTTTCGTCGATCCGATGTGCGTGCGGACCGTACCGTTTCCGGGGTACCGGGACCGGGGGCAGATCCAGCGAGGCTCTGGAGAGGTTCGAAGGTGACGGTTGCTTCCGATTTCCCCATCGCGTACTCGATCTTGAATCCATCCGTGGCGTTGCCCGACTCGTGCTCGATGTCGCCTTCGTGCGCAGTGAGACCGGCAATGATGTCATCCCCGCAGAGCCGGCGTCCGGGCCACCCAGTCGCCGGTGCGGATCACCCTGCCTCATGAGTGACGAAACCTTCTCCCGCTCCATCGCCCCGCCCACTGCAGCATTTGGACGTGCCTGACGACGAAACAGGACGTCGTTCGGAGCGCAGGTCCTGATGGGTTTACAGCTGGCGGCGCGTTCCATGCCGGCGGGGTTTCGGTGGGTGCCGACCTGGCGATGGCATCCTAGATGGACATTTTCTTCCCTCCACCCGCCAATCGTCTATACTTTCCGCCATGCGGAAGCCTGTCTTTCACCTCTTCTTGCTGTTGAGTCTGGCTGCGGGACTGATCCCCGCCAGCCTGCACGCGCAATTGTTACTGGTCGTCAACCAGGGCGATACCAATGTCAGCCTTGTAGACCCGGCGGCGGGGAAGCAGGTTGCCACCGTGGCCGAAAAGACCAGCGGAGTGCATGGCCATGAAATCGCCGCATCTGCTGACGGACACCTCGCCTTCGTGCCCATTTACGGCAGCACCGGTGTTGGCAAGCCAGGAATCGACGGGCATGACATTCTCGTTGTCGATTTGGCAACACACTCGATTGTCGGTGACATTGATTTCGGGCACGGCGTGCGTCCGCATTTCCCGCTGCTCGACCCGGCCAGTGGGATGCTGTACGTGACTACCGAACTGGACAAGACGGTGACGGTGGTCGACCCACGAACACACAAGATCGTCGGTGCAATTCCGACCGGGCAAGAGCAATCCCACATGCTGGCCATTTCGCACGATGGGCGTCGCGGCTACACGGCCAACGTGGGGCCGGGTACGATTTCGGTTCTCGACCTCGTGGGACGAAAAACGATAGCCGTGATTCCGGTCTCGGGCGAGGTTCAGCGGGTGTCGATTTCGACTGACGACAAGCTCGTATTCACCTCCGATCAAACCAGGCCGCAGCTCGCAGTGATCGATACGGCGACGAACAAGGTGAAAACCTGGGTCGCGCTTCCCGGAACGGGCTACGGGACGGCGGCGACGCTCGATGGCCGCTGGCTGCTGGTGGCCGTGCCATCGACGAATCAGGTTGCCGTGGTGGATTTGAACCGCATGCAGGTGTCCCGCCGCATCGATGTCGCCAGCAAGCCGCAGGAAATCCTGGTGCGTCCCGACGGCAAGGTCGCCTACGTATCGTGCGCCGGGACCGGACAGGTGGCGGCGATCGATCTGGCCGAGTGGAAAGTGCAGAAACTGATCGATGCCGGCAACTTTGCGGATGGCCTCGCCTGGGCAAAATGACCGCTATGTCTCAAGAGCGCTCCCCTGCCACCGCCATCGCGGAAGGCATCGAGCCAGAGAAGCGCCCGCCGCCCGAGTCAGAGTTTTCCCCATCCTCTGGCACAGGACGCGCTCTGCCGCTGACTTGGAACAAGTAGTGCGCGAAGGCCCGGCTCCTCGGAGTGCAAGTCAGCTCGTTGGCCCGCGGATGCCGGCTTGGCGCGGTCGTGTACTTCGAACACCCGAATACGCGTCCCCAGGGTTCAACATCACTCTGGGATGTCGCGCTCGCTCTCAAGGCGCGTGCTCCGCTTCCATCTCTTCCGCCATCTTCAACATGTTGGTCACACTGTTCCAGTTGCGGGCGGTGCCGGTGACCTTCAGAAAGCGTTCGACCGACGACCAGGGCAGCTTCGACCTGCCCGCTCCGTTCGGAAAGTAGATGTAGAGCTCGCGTCCTGTCAGATGCAATTCTTCGGGGTAGTCTTTGAATTTGGCCAGGGTGGCCGCGGCTTGGCGGGGCGGCTCGGCATCGAGGAAAGTCACCAGAATCTTGCTGGGCTCAAGATGGGGACGGTCGGCAAAAGGGCTGGCGGCCATCGCCTTCCGCAACTCGTCGGTGGTCCGGAGAATCACATCGGGGCAGCATCCAAACTTTTTCTGGATAGCGCCCTGGATCTTCTTCGCCAGCTGCGGAGTGTTCTTCTGTTTCGTCTTGAAGATGACGTTGCCGCTCTGCACGTAAGTCCGCGGATCCTCGAGTTTCAGTGAAGTGTAGACAGCGCGCAATGCGTCCATCTTGATCCGGTTGTGCGGACCGAGGTTCACGCCGCGCAGCATAGAGATCAAAACCGGCATGGGTTACTTCGGACTCCTGTGCAAGGTGACACGGCGATAGAGCGTCTTCCCGCCGTCGATCATCAGCCTGCCCCACATGGCGTCACCCATGACATGAAACTCCCAATCATCTTTCTCTTTGGTGCTCGAAGTGCAGCTCAACACGCCCGCCTTCGATTCGTAGCTGCACGCCAGCGTACCGATAAATTCGGGCGTACCTTCGATCATCTTGTAGGCATCCAGATTCAATTGAAAGGGATCCTTCTTGTCCTGGGTGATCTGATACAGCACGTGTTCGTCGTGACATGGCGAATCGGCGACGGTGCACTTCGAATCTCCCTCCCACGAACCAAGAACCGCCTTGTCTGACGCCAGCAGCGGCATTGCCATTCCGCAGGCCAATAGAAAAATGGTGAGGGCACGAGGCATGGAGATCAACCGCATCATATCCGAAGTGAGGCGATCCTAGCGGATGTCGGGGAGCATGGCTTTTGCCATCCCTGCTGCGGGAACGGAACAACTGACGCCGGGAGCGGTCCCCCCCCACGCACGAACCAGCGGATGTCCTATCGAGTTTGTGGGAACCAAGAGAATCACTTCTACCGGGATGCCAATCCTCCGAAAATCAGGAGAGTCCGGCGCGCCCCACCTCGTTGAGGCGCTTTTGCGATTGGTCTTTTCGATCCACTCGCTTGCGAATTGGGCCTCAGCCCAGGGAGAGTACTATGTCGGGACAAGTCGTTCTCTATTTTGAAGATCAGGCGGATGCGTTGCGCTTTGCCTTGGCTGCCGGCTCGGTCATGGCCGGAGAAGGGGGCAAGTTCACAAGCGACCTGGTGCAAGAAACCGCGCGGGTCATGCGCATCCGGCTCGATGCGGTCAATGCAGGCGGGACTAAGAAGTCGAGCCCGGTGCGAGCGGCTTAGGCTCGTCCTCACGCGGTGCCGGCGTTGGTGAACGCCTCGATCGCGTCCGAGAGCGTAGGGAACATCAGAAAAATCTGCTCAACCCTCGTAATTTCAAAAACCTTCAACACCCGCGTATTCACGCCCGTCAGGGCAATCCGGCGTCCAGCCTTGGTGCAGGACGTGCACGCGGTGACCAGTGATCCCAGCCCGCTGGAATCGAGATAGGGCACGTTGGTCAGATCGAGAATCATGGTTTGGGCATTTTCGCGCCGCACCGCGTTCAGGAACGGCGTCACGTTCTCCATGGTGAGAGGACCACGGAAGCTCAACACTCCCCGGTCCAACCGCTCGACTTCTAAGGGCTCTGATGCCATGGCGCAGGCATTCTAGGACAGATCGCGAGCGGGTTCAAGTTGGTTACGGCGCCCAGCTTGTGTAGTCGTGTGTCCTCTCTGCCGCCGCAGGGGCGCGCGTTTCTCAGCACTCTGGGCCTGCGCCAGTACCACCCAGCAGACCAACGAATCCGCCAACGGATCGCATCCTCGGGCAGCATCTGCACTTTCAACGAAATTCTGCTGGACCACTCCCGCAATCGTCCCGGCTCAACCAACTTTGCGCGCCGAGAGCAGTTCGAGAATCTCGCGCAGTCCCTGGCGTATGTGCTGCAGTTCGTGGGTGGACTGCGCGGGGAATGGAATGGCCGCCTGTGATTTGTCCGATTTGCTTTCCGCACGCAGTTGCTGACGGGCGCCGGAAATCGTGAATCCCTGATCGTAGAGCAGTTGCTTGATTCGCAGCACGCTCTCGACGTCACGCTTGCGGTACATCCGCTGTCCCGTGCTGCTCTTCACCGGCTTCAACTGCGGGAATTCGGATTCCCAGAAACGCAGCACGTACGCCGGCAACCGGCACAAAGTAGCCACTTCGCCGATCCGAAAATAGAGCTTGTCGGGGATGAGAACGTCATCCGTGGTCTGCCTGACGATGCTCTTTTTTCTCGGTGCCATTTCAGGGTTGTGCGGTGTGAGTTTCGCACTGTTTTGCTTATTGTGACACAGGTCAGGCGAAGAATGGCCACAATTTCATTGGCACCTGAGGCCAGGAAAGCGATCGGGGGGGAGAATCCTGGACCGCGCCGCCACCCACGGAAAAGCCTCTTGAGAGGTGCTTCTCTCAAGAGGCCGGTAAAAACTCGTCTGTTCGCGAGGTATCGTCTCGCCGACGGTTAGTGTTTCTTCTTTTTTGCCTTCTTCTTCGTTGCCATTGAACCTTCCTCCGTAAACGATTTTCCCTTGCAAGGGTTACGACTATGGGCCCTTGACCTGAAGGACCGGCCCTACTCGTAGTATGGGACGATCCTATAAACCAAGATATTGCGGCAGTATAAATAAAGTGTCAACAGAATTCTGCATCACCAGGCCGGAATTG
>Ga0123355_10015832_pt1 | contig 11864 bp, 12 predicted proteins | sample TergutEmb28metaG_3_FD_89872 | JGI IMG/M metagenome (GOLD analysis project Ga0123355, IMG submission 89872) | Embiratermes neotenicus P1 segment gut microbial communities from Petit-Saut dam, French Guiana - Emb289 P1 | ecosystem: Host-associated > Arthropoda: Insects > Digestive system > Gut ... | reverse complement strand
CGAACATGAAACATATGTTAAAGGACAATGTTTTGATACGCAAAGTTGGGGGTATTGAAACGGCGGGGAGTATGAATATCCTTTTCACCGACAAAACGGGGACATTGACGTATGGAAAGTTAGAGGTGGTTGACGTTTTGCAATGTAAGAGCAAAGAATTATTGAGTTTAGCGTTACGCGGGAATACATCCGCGGAAATGTCCAATGGGCGCGCGGTCGGTGGGAATAGTACGGATAGGATTTTGTTGGAATATGCGCAATCTTTACCACATACAGTGGTTCCCTCGATTAAATCTCGGGAACCATTTAGTTCTGCTAAAAAATTTATGAAAACCATTCTTTCTGACGGACGGGTATTAAAGAAGGGCGCACCCGAAGTGTTGATAAAGGGTTTTCGGGCGACGGGCGCGGACAGGATGATTGCGGTTACCATTGATGATGAACTTGTTGGTATTGTTGTTATCAAAGACCAAGTAAGAAAAGAATCACGACCGAGTATAGGCAAGCTTGCATCCGCTGGGATACAGACGGTGATGATTACCGGGGACGCGGAAACCACTGCGCGGGCGGTGGCGTTGGAATGTGGGATAAAGGGCGAAGTTATCACCAGTGAAGATATGAAGTCGCTTAGCGATGAAGATATGAAGAAATTGCTACCGCAGTTGGGGGTTGTCGCACGGGCTTTACCCAGTGACAAGAGCCGTTTGGTGAAAATTGCCCAGAGTATGAATTTGGTTGTTGGTATGACGGGGGATGGGGTGAATGATGCGCCTGCCTTAAAAAAGGCGGATGTCGGTTTTGCGATGGGGTCGGGCACCGAAGTTGCCAAGGAAGCGGGGGACATTGTCATTATGGACGACAATATTGGTTCGATTACGCGCGCGGTGTCGTATGGGCGGACGATATTCAAGTCAATTCGAAAGTTTTTGGTCTTTAAACTTATCATCAATTTCTGTGCGATGGCGATTTGTATAATTGCGCCTTTGTTGCATGTGGATACGCCGATTACGGTTATTCAGATGTTGTGGATTAACATTGTGATGGATACGCTGGCGGGGTTGGCGTTTGGGGGCGAAAAACCGCGGGCGCGATACATGACGGAAAAGCCGAAAAAAAGGGACGAAGCAATAATAAACGGTTATATGTGGCAACAGATTATTGTTGGGTCGGTGTTTACGTCTTTGGCGTCGTTGTGGTTTCTTTTGGTGATGCCAACATGGTTGGGAGCGGGTGCGTATTTTATGACGGCGTTTTTCATGTTTTTCATGTTCATGAATATATTTAATTCATTTAACACGCGGACGCAGGAAATTAACCTTTTGTCGTATATAAAGGCAAATAAACCCTTTGTCATCATCATGGGGTCGATAATGGTTATTCAGGTTATAATGGTGTTTGTGGGTGGACCGGTGTTTCGTACCGTACCGTTGGGGTTTGTTGACTTTTTGATCATTATACTATTGGCGTTGGTTGTTATTCCGGTGGATTTGATAAGGAAGATGGTTGTGGGGCGGAAAGTGTTAGGGGTCTAGAACAAGTCTTTCGGATTGACTTCCAATTCTTGGCAAATATTTAAAAACGCTTCCAGTGTTAAATTGCTTTTACCTTTTTCAACTTCATGGATGTAGCACTGTGACTTGCCAACCCTAAGGCTTAACTCATATTGTGAAATGTTTTTTGAAACCCTAATTCGTGCCAATTTCAAGACTAAATCTTCTTTTGTCATACTTTATTATGAAGTAGGTTTAATGTTGACATTTAAGATTTATCCTATATAATAGGATGACATCCTACAACTCACAAAGGAGCAAAAATGAAAGAAGGCAAGAGCGAAAAACAAACCGACAAGAAAAAAGATAAGCCACCGACGACAAAACAGTTTTTAGAATTTGTTATAGAGAATTTTTTCAAAGTCGAAGTTGAAGAGTCAAAACGCAGGAGATAAATATATTGATTTATTTTAATAATTACCTTATCATATATTTATGAAAGGTAAAATTACTGTCAAAGGAATTGATATAAGCTATAAGCGTATCAATAGCGACGATTATATATCTTTAAGCAATATTGCAAGGGCAAGGGAGAATGAATACCCAAGTGATGTGATTAGAAATTGGTTAAGGACATACAGGACAATAGGGTATTTAGGTGTTTGGGAGAGATTGTATAACCCAGACTTTAACTCGGTGGAATATGAGCGAGTTAAAGAAGAGGCCCCCGAAAACGGATTTGTGATGACACCAAAAAGATGGGTTGATACCACGAATGCAATAGGCATAATTCCATCTATGGGAAAATATGCAGATATATATGCACATAAAGACATAGCATTCAAGTTTGCGAGTTCTTTTTTATTGATTTCCGTGCAAAACATGGTATAATAACAAATGGACATAAAAGAATTTTTACAAAAGGCGAAGGTGGGCGACAAGGTTACGTTAAAGGGTTGGATACGTAATCATAGGAAACAGAGTGCGATTGGGTTTATTGACTTTTTTGATGGGTCATGTTTCGAGAGTGTTCAAGTCGTTTATGATGATAAGATTAAGGATTTTGATGCGGTTTCAAAGTTGCACATTGGAAGTGCGATAGAGGTAACCGGTGAGGTGGTGCAGGGTCGCGTGTTAGAGATTAAGGCGAAAAAGGTTACGCTAATTGGGGATTGTCCGGAAGATTATCCCTTGCAGCCCAAAAAACACAGTTTAGAGTTTTTGCGCGAGATTGCGTACCTGCGTCCACGGACGAGGTTATTTCAGGCGGTGTTTAGGGTGCGGAGCGAGGCGCAATTTGCAATCCACAAATATTTCAAGGAAAAGAATTATGTCAATGTACACACCCCGATAATTACGGGGAATGATTGCGAGGGTGGTGGGAACGCCTTTCAAGTTACCACATTAAGTCCTCACTCGCATTCTTTCCAGTTTTCGAAAAAAGAAAACTTACAAGAACGCGAGCTGTCGGACTTTTACAAAGATGATTTTTTTGGCAAACCCACGAATTTGACGGTGTCAGGTCAGTTGGAGGGCGAGACCTTTGCGATGGCGTTTGGGAAAATTTATACTTTTGGGCCGACATTTAGGGCGGAAAACAGCAACACAAAAACACATGCAGCCGAATTTTGGATGATAGAGCCCGAAGTGGCATTCATGGACATTGTGGGGCTGATGGATTTGGAGGAAGATTTTCTGCGGTACATTATGAATTATATCATTGAAAATTGTTCCAGCGAACTGGCATTTTTAAGTCAGTATAATGGGTTTGACGTGGCGGAGCGATTGAAAAAAACCGCAACCGCGAAAATCGCGCGCGTAACGCATGAAGAAGCGATAAATATTTTACAAAAAGCAGGCAGAAAATGGGAATTTCTTCCAAAGCAGGGGGAAGATTTGGCGAAAGAGCACGAAAAATATTTGACGGACGTGCATTTCAATTCTCCGGTTTTCGTTTATAACTGGCCAAAGGATATTAAAGCTTTTTACATGTATTGCAACGACGATAACAAAACGGTTGCCGCCGTTGATTTGTTGGTTCCGGGTGCGGGCGAACTTATGGGTGGGTCACAGCGCGAAGACCGTTACGATGTTTTGGTAAAACGTATGAAAGAAATGAAGATTCCGGAAGCTGACCTTTGGTGGTTTTTGAATCTTCGCAAATTTGGGGGGTGCCCACACGCAGGTTTCGGTATGGGGTTTGAGCGATTGATAATGTTCCTTACCGGTATGGAAAATATTCGCGACGTTGTGCCGTATGCGAGAACGCCACGGAATTGTGAGTTTTGATATGGAGATTAGGGCGTTTAGCAAACCGGCGACCACGACGGTGGAAGTTAATGGTTTTACGCGTAAAGGGGCAAGAATCGAAATTGAGGTTGTGGCGGTAAGCAAGAATATTCCCCTTTAAGATAAAGGGGTGCCCGTAGGGCGGGGTATGTGAATGGAGAAAACAAGTGGAGTTTCCATACAAAAGTAGAAATAAAAATAAAGCAAGACAACATAGAATAAAAGGATATTTATTGTCCGAAGTGTTCATGTGGAAAGCACTACAAAAGAAACAGTTTCTTGGTTTAACATTCAATCGCCAAATAACAGTAGGTCCGTATATTGTGGATTTCTTTTGTGCAAGAGCAAAAGTAGTGATTGAAATAGACGGCGAAAGCCATGACGGAAAAGAAGAGTACGATAGTAAACGCGAGAGTTACTTGAGTGGATTGGGTTTAACAGTAATTCGCTTTAACGCGTTGGAAGTAAATAATAACTTGGAAGGAATATTGTGGGATATGAAACAACATCCTGCGTTTGCAAAATACAAATAGGTTCACATACCCCGTCCGCTCCGCGTCCACCCCTTTATCTTAAAGGGGAATAATTATTTGACTTGTGGTTAGTTTTCAAGTATATAATTAAATATGGGAACGCAAGAATTAATAATTATGTGGGCGGCTATAATCGCCGTTGCATTGTTGTTGGAATTTATTACTTATGAATTTTATACTTCGTGGTTTGCGATTGGATCGGCGGTTGCATTGGTGATGGCGGCGACGGGGGTTGATTTGGCGTGGCAGGTTGTGGCGTTTTTCCTTGTGTCGTTATTGTTTATGATAATTTTTAGACCGATGTTAAAAAGATATGCAGATACAAAGACAGTGCCCACCAACGCGGACGCACATTTTGGGCGTAAAGCAAGATTGTTGTCCGACGTTGTAGACGGGAGGAGCGAGATTAAGCTTTTCGGTGTGACATGGGTTGTAAATTGTGAAGAGCCATTAAAAACCGGCGACGAGGTAATACTTGTCGGTACGGATGGAAATAAATATATTGTGAAAAGAGAGGTAAATTAATATGGATCCAATGATTACAGTTGCAATAGTTGTAGGTGTTATAGTTGGTGCGTTTTTAATTATTTTGGCGGCACATTTGCGGATAGTGTCACAGGGTAACGCGGTGATTGTTCAGCGTTTGGGTAAATACCGCAAAACATTGGAAACCGGGTTGCATTTGTTGTTCCCATTTATTGAAAGGGCGCGTCCTGCGATTTCTTTGAAGGAACAGGTTGCCGATTTCAAGCCAAGCGATGTTATTACAAAAGACAACGTAAAAATGATGATTGACAGCATAGTGTTTTTCCAAGTCATTGACCCAAAAAGATTTACATATGGGATAGAGCGTCCGTTGATGGCGATTGAAAATTTGACAGCCACGACATTGCGTAACATAGTGGGTGAGTTGGATTTGGATGAGACACTTACAAGTCGTGAAGTTGTAAACGAAAAGATGCGACAAATCATTGACGAAGCCACCGATCCGTGGGGAATTAAAATTCATCGTGTGGAGTTACGAAACATTTTACCGCCACCATCAATTCAGGAAAGCATGGAAAGACAAATGAGAGCAGAACGTGAGCGTCGTGAGGCAATCTTGCGTGCCGAGGGTGAAAAGCGGTCAGCGATATTGGTTGCCGAAGGTCACAAAGAATCCGAGATTTTGCGTGCGGAGGCCAAAAAGATTGCATTGTTAACCGAAGCGGAGGGTACCGCACTTGCCATTGAAAAAATCAACAAGGCAAACCCAAATCCGGCGTACATAACTTTGATGGGGTACGAGGCATTAAAAGTAATGGCAGCCGGTGAGTCCACCAAAATTATAGTTCCGAATGATTTGGCGAATGTTGCGACATTGTTCACAACTGTGTCCGAAACAATGGGAATTGGTTCGGCGAAGAAAACCAAAAAAGAAACCAAAGAAAAGAAGTAATGAGCACAATAAATACGTATGACGCAAAGATGGACAAGCTTTTCATGAAAAGTGTCCGGTGTCCATATTGCAAGTCCAAGATAAGAAAAATGCAGACCACGTGCGAGACATGTGGTTTGTCTAAAATTCAAATTCACAATTCCAGTAACAAAAAAGCAAAGCAAATGATAAAAGAGGGTGATAAGGGTAAGATTGTGATGACCAAAGCCCGACCGAATGATGTTGAGGCTGTACCGTTTTTCTGTTCGTTGGCGTTGGGGCTTTTTGGGGCACATTTGTTTTATGTTGGGCGACGCAAAAAAGCATTCATCATGTTGGGTTTGATTGGTGTTACCGTTTTGGCGGCAATAATCTTTCCGATGGGGGATTGGGATAATCAATTGGAGGGGCGACATCCATGGCGGGTTGCAACCGACGCGTGGGGTGCGTTCCCGTTGGACTTTTTGGGGCTTGCCGCATTTGTGATGTGGGCGTTGGATGTTTTTGCGGTGATATTGGGAACCTTTAAATATCCAGTTAGGCTGGGGGATCACCCGAATGCCAAGAAGAAAGAGGTGACGGGTGAATAAAACAGTGGTGGTAGGTCTGTCGGGGGGTGTGGACAGTTCGGTGGCAGCAGCTTTGTTAAAGGAACAGGGTTATAACGTCATCGGGCTTTTTATGAAAAATTGGGAAGAAGATGAACATTGTACGGCGGAAGAAGATTTTATAGATGTAAAGCGGATTGCCGAAGTTTTAGATATTCCGTATTACACCGTGAATTTTGCGAAGGAATACATGGAAGACGTGTTCAAAGTTTTTTTGGATGGGTTGAAGCGTGGGATTACACCGAACCCAGATATATTGTGCAATAGGGAAATCAAGTTCGGACCGTTTTTGCAGTTTGCCGAAAAACTGGGCGCCGATTATATTGCAACAGGACATTATTGCAGGGTCGAAAATGGTAGATTGTTGAAGGGCAAGGATGACAACAAAGACCAGAGTTATTTTTTGGCGGGGGTGACGGCAAAACAACTTGAAAAAGTGTTGTTTCCGGTAGGCGATTTGGAAAAACCCGAAGTCCGCAAAATCGCCACAAAATATAACTTTACAACCGCGACAAAGAAGGACAGTACCGGTATTTGTTTTATAGGGGAGCGAAAATTTCGGGACTTTATGCGTGGATATTTAGGGAATAAAAATGGAGATATAAAAACGCTTGAGGGTTCGGTTGTTGGGAAACACGAAGGGTTAATGTATTATACTTTGGGGCAACGCAAAGGTTTGGGTATTGGTGGTGTCAGGGGTGGTGATGATAGATGGTTTGTGGTGAAAAAGGATTTGGAAAACAATATTTTATACGTGAATAATGGTGAGTGTCAGGAGATGTTTACAAAAGTAGTACGCTTGGAAAAATTCAACTGGATTGGTGAGCCCAAATATGGAAAGATGATGGCGAAAGTGAGATATAGACAAGAAGACCAAAGTTGCGAAGTATTTGAAGATGGTCGCATTGTTTTCGACAAGCCCCAACGCGCGGTGACCCCGGGACAATGGGTGGTTTTATATGATGGGGATGTGTGTCTTGGTGGGGGGGAGATAGAGTGAGGGTCTTGTTTGTGTGTACAGGAAATACGTGTCGCAGTCCGATGGCGGAGGTGATATTTAAGAGTTTCAATAAAGAATTAAAGGTCAGCAGTGCGGGGTTGAATGTTGTTGAAGAAAAAATTTCGCGTAACGCCCTGATGGCGTTGAAGCTTTGTGGGTATAGGGCTAGGGTGAAAAAACCAAAACAATTTACCGTGTCAATGATTAAGAATTATGATATAATTGTTGCTATGACGCCCGTGCATGCCGAGCGGATAAAAAGCGATAAAGTTATTGCGCTGAATATCGCCGACCCGTATGGGCAAGATATATCTATATATAGAAGGACTTGTGAGCAATTGCAAAAAGAATTAAGGGGGATTTATGAGAATTATTTTAAGCTATGACCACGGTGGATACGAATTGGCGCAAAAAGTTAAACAAAAGTTTGATGTAGTAGATGTTGGATTACAGGGGAGCAGTACCGATTTTCCAAACGCGGTCGAAAATATAATGAAAGAAAAATGGGACAGGGCAATTTTGATTTGTGGGTCAGGTATGGGGGTGTCGATTGCGGCGAATAGACATAAGGGGGTTCGGGCGGCACTTTTATGGAACAAGGAAATGGCAAAACTGGCACGCGAACACAATGACGCGAATGTGCTTTGTCTTGGGGGACGGTTTTTGGGGGAGAGTGAGGCGTTTGATATTATTGAAACGTTTTTGAACACCGAGTTTTTAGGTGGGAAATATCAGCATAGAATTGACATGATAGAGCGTCACTGCGAGTGACGAAAGACTTAGGACAAACGTAAAGCTAAAAGGAAGCAGTCTAAACAAAACAGCATTAAGAGTATATTCCTAGATGATGACTTGTCTAGATTGCTTCCTTTTAGCTAACGCGTGTCCGATAGTCAAGTGCAGTTGAATTCTTCGCCACTGCGTCACTACGTTCGACTCGTGGAACGCAATTACAGCGAAAATGTTTAGTGTCTTAATTTGCTTGACAAAATCGGCAAAAATAAGTCAAGAAAACAAAAAAAATTGTTGACAAAAATGAATATATTGTGATATATTGACCAATACGATGTGTTTTTATTTATTTGAGGTATGATTTATGTAAATTGCTTCCTTCCGTGAATTCGGGGTGGGAAGCATTTTTAATGAATTAGTATACCATGTGTAAAAACAAAAGCAACTAAAATTAAGGAGAAAAATCATATGACAGGAACAGGGATTGTGAAGCAGGTTTACGGAAAAAATACGAGAACCACCTTCAGACGTAATGCAGAGGTTTTGGATGTCCCATACCTTTTGGACGTACAATTGGAAAGTTTTAAGAGGTTCCTTACAAGGGGTATTTCCGAAATATTGGACGAATTTAATCCGATTGTTGATTACAGCGGGAAAGTAGAGATGTACTTTTTGGACCATTACATAGCGGACGAGGCAAAGTACACCGAGGAAGAGTGTCTTCGTCGTGGTCAAATGTTTGTAAAACCGTTAAAGGTTCGCGTACGTATCGTGTTCAAGGAAACAGGAGAAGTTATTGAGCAAGAGGTTTTCCTTGGTGATATTCCAATGATGACGCAATCCGGATATTTCATCATAAATGGTGTTGCCCGTGTTATTGTTAACCAAATTATAAAGTCCCCTAATGTATATTTCAGCGAAGGTCGTGACTCAAAAACAGGTAAAAAGTTAATTGAAACCATTATGACACCAACCCATGGTGCATATATAGAAATGATTAAGGATTCAAACGATATTATCAATGTTTATCCAAATCGTTCAAACAGAATTACGCTGGGTGTTTTTCTGAAGGCTCTTGGATTGGGTACCGACGCCGACATTTTGAAAATGTTTGACAATCATTCAGCAATTAAGGCGACATTGGATAAAGACGTATTAAAAACAAAGAGTGAATGTTTATTGGAAATCAGCCGTAAAATGAGACCGAGCGAATTGCCGAACGAAACCGCAATGGAAAATGGATTGAACACAATGTTTTTTACATTCCCAAATTATGATTTGGCGACAGTAGGGCGATACAAGTTCAACAAGAAACTTTGTATTGCAAGTCGTATAGTAAAACAAATTTCCGCGGAAAACATTAAGATTAACGGAACGGTTGTCGTTAAAAAAGAAGAAGAAATAAGTCAAGAGGTCGCACAGCAAATCCAAAATGCAGGAATAAACCAGGTTCGTGTATTGAATGAGGAAGGAAAGGAGTTGCTTGTTATTGGTAACGCACGTGTGGATGCAAGTAAATATCTTGGATTTGAGACAGATATTAAAGAGCTTGTACACTTGCCAACATTGAAAGAGTTGGTGGACGCAAACAAGACACAGGCAGCGTTAAAAAAAGCAATCAAGGAAAACGCGAAAAAATTGGTTGGACGTCACCTATATATAGAAGACATTATTGCAACGGTGAGTTATTTGTTGAATCTTATCGATGGAGTGGGGAACAGCGACAACATTGATCATTTGGGAAATCGTCGTTTGAACACGGCGGGTGACCTTATGGTTCGTCACTTCAAAGAAGGTATGTTGAAATTGCGTAACAGCATGCGTGAAACAATGCAAACGATGGAAATTTCTGCAAAAGCAATCAATCCAATCAACATTATCAATGCAAAGGCAATTACTCGTGCATTGAAGGACTTTTGTTCTATATCACAACTTTCGCATGTTATGGATACAAACAATCCGTTGACGGAAATTACACAAAAGCGAAAAATTACTTCTGTTGGTCCGGGTGGTATTACAAAAGAAAGGGCGACCAGTGAAGTGCGTGACTTGCACTATACGCATAATGGAAGATTGTGTGCGATTGAAACGCCAGAAGGTCAGTCCATTGGTCTTGTGAATTCGTTGGCGATGTTTGCAAAGATTAACGAATACGGATTTATTACCGCACCATTGCGTCGTGTTGACAAAAAAACCGGAAAGGTTACCGAGGTTATTGATTATTTAACAGCCGACGAAGAGGATAGTTTCTATGTCGCACAGGCGGTTGAGCCACTAAATGCCGACGGTACATTTAAGAACGAGTATATTTTGGCAAGACACAAGGACATAGTTTTAGAAGTAACAAAGGACAAAATTGATTACGTAGATGCAAGTCCAAAGCAATTTATATCTATTGCGACCGCGTTGATTCCGTTCCTTGAAAATGACGATACGGGGCGAGCTTTGTTGGGTTCAAATATGCAAAGACAGGCGGTACCGTTAATTCGTACAGAGGCCCCGTTTATTGGAACTGGACTTGAGCATCGCGCCGCATTGGATAGTAATGTATTGGTTACAGCAAAAGAGGCGGGTGTAGTGGACAGCGTCACCGCCGAACAAATAGTGGTTAAACGTGATAACGGGGACAAAGACTTTTATAAACTTGTAAAATTCTCACGATTCAACGAAGAGGCATGTGTGAACCAGAAGCCAATCGTCAAAAAGGGCGAAAAGGTAAAAAAAGGTGATATTTTGGCGGACGGTTATGCCACCAAGAATGGTGAGCTTGCCATTGGTAAGAATATGTGTATCGCCTACATGAACTGGGAAGGTTATAACTTTGAGGACGCGATATTGATTTCCGAACGTATCGTTAAAGATGATAAATTTACCTCAATTGCATTACATTTGAAAGAGTGTAAAGCAAGAACCACAAAATTGGGGGATGAAGAAATTACGCGAGATATTCCAAATTTGTCGGAAGAGGCACTTAAAAACTTGGATGAAAACGGAATTGTTCGTGTTGGGTCGTTTGTTCGTCCGGGTGATATATTGGTTGGAAAGGTTACCCCAAAGGGTGAGACAGAATTGACACCGGAAGAAAGATTGTTGCGTGCGATATTCGGGGAAAAGGCACGTGAGGTTCGCGACAGTTCATTGCGTGTTGAAAACGGAAAAGACGGTGTTGTTGTAGGTGTGGAAATTTTCAGCCGTAAAAACAAAGATGAAATGGAAGTTGGTGTAAACCAAGTTGTTAAGGTAACAATTGCACAGAAGCGTAATATTAAGGTCGGTGACAAGATGACAGGTCGTCACGGTAACAAGGGTATTGTTTCAAAAGTGTTGCCTGTTGAAGATATGCCGTTCCTTGCCGATGGTACACCGGTTGATATCGTGTTAAATCCGCTTGGTGTTCCAAGTCGATTGAATATTGGACAGTTATTGGAGGTTCACCTTGGACTTATTGCCAAAACCACCGATACATATTTCGCAACCCCAGTATTCAATGGATGTACAGAGCAAGACATCCAAAAAATGTTCGAAGAAAATGGATTACCAATTGACGGTAAGACACAATTGTTTGACGGACGTACCGGTGAGGCATTTGAAAATAAAACCACAGTTGGATATATGTACATGTTGAAACTCCATCACATGGTTGACACCAAAATTCATGCGCGTTCAACGGGTGCGTACAGTTTGGTAACGCAACAACCGTTGGGTGGTAAGGCACAGTTTGGTGGACAACGTATGGGAGAGATGGAGGTCTGGGCATTGGAGGCATATGGTGCCGCACATATATTACAAGAAATG
>Ga0123355_10015831_pt1 | contig 11864 bp, 7 predicted proteins | sample TergutEmb28metaG_3_FD_89872 | JGI IMG/M metagenome (GOLD analysis project Ga0123355, IMG submission 89872) | Embiratermes neotenicus P1 segment gut microbial communities from Petit-Saut dam, French Guiana - Emb289 P1 | ecosystem: Host-associated > Arthropoda: Insects > Digestive system > Gut ... | reverse complement strand
TTAAACATGTTTAAGACAATTGAAGGGGCCGCCGACTGTGAAATACGGTCTGTAATTCGTTTTTTGAACACTAGGAATGTGCTGCCAAGTAAGATTCATCACCAGATCTGTCAAGTGTGTTGTGACAATGCGATGAATGATGGCATGGTTAGGAAATGGGTTTGGATGCTCAACGAAGGATGAGAGAACGTGCATGATGAGGCACGAAGTGGGCATCCATCTTTGGTGAATGATGATTTGGTGCGCCAGTTCAACAAAAGAGTGCGTGATGACAGACGTTCAACAATTTCCGATCTGTCCCTGCACTTTCCTCAGATTTCAAGGACTCTCCTCTATGACCTGAAAGATGCAGTGCAGAAGTGGCTAACATCGCAGGGGGCCACATTCTATGAGGAGGGTGTACAAAAACTTGTGCCCCGCTACGATAAGTGCCTCAATAATGGCAGCGAATATGTGGAAAAATAGTTCGAAGAATGTAGAATCTGATAACAATAAAATTTTATATGAAACCTTACTCATTTTTTTATTACAGCGAAACAGTACTTACTTTCTGAATAAGCCTTGTAGAAAGCTGCTTCAAATTTACTTGTAGTAGTGGGATGTTACTGTCACTAGGCCTAGAACACTGGAGAGCCTCAAGTGACAAATACGGGAAGAAGTCTCAGCAAAGCAGCAGAAATAATGCTGTGAGTACTGAGAAACCTTTGAGCAAAACTGGAACTGTGCTTGAGGAATGTAACAAATCATATGGCATGTCATTCAGTTTCCAGTGATGATAATCACTAAACAGGCAAGTAAAATTTTACTTCATTACTTCCTTTTAAAAATTCTTGGGATTATCTGCTGCATCTAGTATGCAGTAGTTGATAAGTAGTTGATCTTTTACATCAAAGTAAATTGTGACAGGATGCTGAAGCAGCAAAGATAAAGGAAGAACGCCTGAAGGCTTATGCAGAAAAGAAATCCAAAAAGCCTGCCCTGATAGCCAAATCTAGTATTGTTCTGGATGTAAAGCCTTGGGATGACGAAACTGATATGAAGGAGATGGAAGTCAAAGTCAGAACCATCACGATGGATGGTTTAGTGTGGGGAGCCTGTGAGTATCATATTCCTATACAAATCCATGATGTCGGAGAACATTAATTATACTCATCACTATATCACTAGGAAGTAGTCACATGTGCACTGAATCAAAAGGTATTTACCTAAAAATGAATGTATTGTCTAATTTGGTACACTTTCAATTTACATTTTCTGTTGCTGTCTCTTTCTGTCTTGAGAGGGTTGAAGTAATGAAACTGTGAGCAGAACAAGTTATTCTGGGGAAATGGCAGTAGAAAAAATATTGTTGGCCTGGAACGTTGTACTCTCATGTAGTGTCATGATGTAAGTAAACATCAGTGATAGGCACATGTTGCGTGGCGTGTCCTAACAGAGAAGGAAGTCCATTCTGGAACAGTACTGTGTAATCACATTTTGCATTTTCTTCAGGAAAATTACTGCAGAAACATTGTATGTGATTTAGGAAAGCGTGAATTGGATGTTAATAGCGAGTTAGGGAGGGTAGGAATTGAGGACAAGAAATTGTGAAGTTGCCTCTTGTGGCATAGTTTTTGTACCATATTTCTTGAAGAGCTGTTTTATGTTCCCCAAAGTTTGTGGTTGTTTTAAAATGCTGTGTCAACTGCAGTAGCTGTGCATATATCTTAATTTTTTTTGGACACAGCAATTTCCTCATATTGAAAAGAAGTGATGTAATTGTTCATCTGTAACAGAGGTTTCTTCCACACATAATGAGAGTGTTAAGAAAATTTCTCAAACATTCTCCATTGCATGCATGAATTTTGGATCAAACACTGCAGCAGAAAACTGAAAAGCCACACAATACTAGGTTTTGGGTGCTAAATTTAAACTAACAAATTGTGTATTGTGAATTGTTGCTGAAGCTGAACTAGTTCTGCCTTTATAATGTTTGGAAAAAGGCTCAAGTATGAGGTAAGAAAAAGTAAATAAAACCAAATATTTATTTTATTGAGTCATATTTTACAGAAGACTGTGCTTACTGAACACTGTTCTGTTTGCAGTTCATAGCCTAAATTTATATCAGCATGTACAAACAATATTTTTGCATGTCATGTACCTTAATCTACCACATGTATTTCCACTGTTATGAAAAAAAAGGGCTTACAAGCCTTATAAACGAAATATCATTTTCAATATTAAGACATAATCATGTCTGCACTTGTCTTCTCTCTAACTTTTAACTGCTGTTTTTTGTATCAAATTCTGTTGTATTAATCTTTTCAAAAATAATTTCCCGTTTATCAGATACGTTAAGTAGATCTTCTGCTTCCTTCTGCATTTAAGTAAACTATTTCACACTTTCTCATAAGTGTATAAATCCATGAAAATGTAACCTTATTCTTTGTACTTATATCAAGAGTTACATGTGTTCTGCAGTCTTATATTTATCTGTTTTGTATAATTCTACTATGATGACACATTCCTTTTCTCATTATTCTTCCACATTAAATACTTCGAAAAAACAATCATCTGTCCCTTCTATATCTTCAATTAGTTACCTGATAAAATTTAAATTTCTGCTGTCCATACTGTGGAACAAGTAGAGAAAATTATTTATTTGTTTAACTTTTGCAATTCTGGGGAAAAATTTGCAAAGTCTGGGAAAAGAAAGATTATAGAAAATGAACCTGCTTCACTGCTCTTTACAGTCATTAATACCAACAATGCAGTGCATTGTGACTATGTGATCAGAAGAACTGAAGATTATACACACCTTCAAGATTGTGATGTTTCTGAATGAGAAGCTAAATTCACAATTGGAGGTTTGAAGTAATGGGACTTGAGGGAAGTTTCCTGGGTATCTTGAAATTCCAAATGTCATAACAGAAAAACCATCAGGCATGTGATTAAGTCTTTGCCAATTGTCAGATATTCAGCTGCTGGCAGATAGTCATGTACGGCCTATACATTGCACTGTTGTAAACATGCATTTTAGTGATACTATGTTGCCCATGAATTTTTGTTTTTACCAGGGTATTTTAAAAAAATTCCCATTTTTGAGGTTGTAAATGTGAATAAGGTATTGATAACTTCTACAGAATTACAGTGTCACTCCATATTCACTTTAGTACTAAATGAAAATAGTCTTGTATTTCCATAATTGGTAGAAGGCTGGATGTTGTAGTGAATGTGCATTTTTTTTTTTTTGGTCATTGTAGCCAAGCTGGTGCCTGTGGGCTTTGGAATCAACAAGCTGCAGATCATGTGTGTGGTTGAAGATGAGAAGGTCTCTGTGGATTATTTGATTGAAGAAATTCAAAACTTTGAACAGCACGTCCAGTCTGTTGACATTGTTGCCTTCAATAAAATCTAAAATGCAAATGTGTGCCATTGCTTTGTAATTATTTTATCAAATTATACATTTTTTTGAAAAATCACTATTTCTGTATTGAATTTTCTGCTGCATGGTGTGCAAAGAGCCAACCTTACATTTTACATATTGAATTAAAAAACGCTTAGAGGTTCAGAAGGCCAGGTGTTAGAATTAATGTCTGTGTGTAATTCACTGCCCTTATGGATTGATAAGGTGGCTGTAGGTGGTCTTCTGGATGTCAGACTTCAGGGAATTGGAGGTGTATAATGTAAGTTACAGTTCATTTTATGTTTTGTTATGATAATTTCTGAATGACTTCTAAACATGCTCTTCACAGTTGCGCTGGTCTGGAGGTTGTGACATAAAGTTAATGTGTTTTTGGGAAAGTTTTTGACTATATTTCAAACAAGTCCTATCTAGTCTTACCCACTGAGCTGTCGAATACTCTTATGACACTCTTTGAACACTTTATAGTATCCAAGATTCTGGATGTTCATAGTGCACTGCCGACCGCCCATGTAGTGTATCCTGGCATAATCTTCACAGTCTATAATCCCATTACCATCACAGTCCTGAAACAGAATAGGTACTCATTACACAGGTTTGTCTTTTGTTACTGGAAGTAATTTAACCATGTGGTGTCAACCCTGAAAATTCAGCTTGATGAATACCTGCTGTCCAGTTAATTATGTGGTAAAAATCACATGTGACATACTGTCATCCATTGCTTTTTGCAGGGGTTATGTTCCAAGAACCCCAACAAAGAGCAAAATCTGCAGATAAGTGACTGTGCCCACATCCCCCCCTCTCCCAAAGTGCAGGTTTTTTTTTATTATTTTTAGTCTCTTTATAATGTATTTTACTGTTTCTTCTTACGCATAAATCCCCTTTTTTAGTCATTTCTTTGCAGAAACATTGTGCTATTGAGCTGCCTCTTTTTTCCCTTCAACTCCTACACTTCATCTACCTGGAGCTGTTAGAATGTTCTGGAGAGTTCAGGGAATTTTTTAATTTCCATTCGTGGGGCGATCTCATGAAGAGTGAGGGATGACTATATAAATTCATGACTTTATTAGAAGCATTGATCATGTAACTTATTCTGAATAAAATATAACCTGCTTCACTGCACCTCTGTTATGGTGGCAGTGAAAGTTTTGATTCTCATTCATCATTAAATGTTGTTAAGTTCATACATTTAAGAAACAAAGCAAATGCTGAAACAGATACCTATGTCCGTTCATTATCCCATACAGTGTAGTAGTAACATATGTTCCTGGTGAGCAGTAAATATTACCACTTCCACACCAGTGATTCCAGTACTGTAATATAACAATCCTTGCTTCTCCTAGCTTGTAGAGATGAAAGAAGGGTAACTAGAGAGTACTCCCACTACCTAGTTGGACTTTTATCCTGAACCAGTTCAAACCATTCTCTTCATTGCAACATGTGTACCCAGCACCCACTTTAACCCTTCATTGTCTGGTGGTAACAGTAAGTACTGTCACTATAACATTGGAAGACTGTGTTTTGCCCACACACTACTTTTATTAAGTTTTGTATGTTTCTCATAATAAATAGTCATTATCTCTGTAGACAGTGTTGACTACTTGAGGTTTGTGAGGTAGGGTGTTTTCTTATCGGAGCCTGCCCTTGGCAAATCTGCGAAGGTTGCCAGCTGAGCGGTTAAGGGCTGAATGAGCAGGACATGAGTATTGGCAGTCCTTTCATGGATCAAGGCAAGCTAAGGGCTTTCTTAAAAGACCCTGTGCTAAAAAAAGAATTGCTCCACTTGAGCAGAAACCAGCTAAGAATAGTGATGGGACTGCTTACAGGGCACTGCAATTTAAAAGGATGTTATATAAATTTGGGGGCTGTTAGTCCCAGGTGTAATAGATGCAAACAGACATTTGAACAGCCTCACATGTTCTTTCCCGATTGAGCCACTGGCAATATTACATGATTTAGGCACCTGGGCCAACTTGAAACCAGGTGACTTTTGCTGACATTTCAATCAGCAAGGAACTGCACTTTGTTCAAAGTGTGGGGCTGCTGAATCTTAGGCAAAGAGTTGCACAAAAAGATCAGGAAGGTCAAGGTGCAAGGATCCCTGTGGTGCCTGCCCTAATTTAGTGTACTTTAGTTTACTGTAGGATATGTTATCTTTATATACAGTAGCTGTACATAGTGTAGTCAGTATAAGTGACTAGGGTATGGAATGGATGATCTGGGTGTAAAATCTTGGCAGGGATAAGAGATATTTAATTTTTCCATATAGTCCAGAGTGGCTATGGGGTCCACCCAACTTTCTGTTCAATGGGTATCAGGGTTCTTTCCCTGAGGTAAAGTGGCCAGGACGTGAAGTTGACCACTCACCTCAATTTAGTGCTGAGGTTAAGAAAGAGTGGAGACGTACCTCTACTCCCCCCAGTATGCCATTATGGTATGGATAGGAAGAACAGTGTTTATTGAATAGACTTTTCTGGGTCTACAGCCAGTCTGGATAGTGGCAATAGAAAACAATTCAACATCTGACCAGTGATTGAATCCCAGAAGTCTAACCCATAACTAATGTTATTGACGGAGCTGTTCCATCTGATTTATGTTTGCTACAAGAATAATTATTTTTTAATTTCATTTGAACAAATAATAAAATTCTTTTTAAGCTCACAGTCTTGCAATATGTGACATGCTGTACAGGGAAAATGAAATATCCAGTCCTGGATGATCCTGAAGGCTCTTTTAACCAGAAACTGACAGGGAGTCCCATTACTATCTCATTATTCCACCAACCAGCAGTACAGACTAATGCTGGGTAAATTCACATAAGCTAGGAATTAAGTTACTGACATCAGAATGTGATTATTCAAAGAGTGAAATACTGGTATGTTGTTGATTTTTTGTATCATGTACACACACCATTCTACATAAGTAGTGATGAAAGTGGAATAGAAAGTGCAGCAGGGAAAACAGGAGAGGTTATCATGTGAAAAATGGTTGTCTGCCTGCCTTTGAGGTTGTTAGGTTCGTTAAGATTGACTTCAGGTAGGGGGATTCCATTCATCCCTCTCTTCCTAGGTTGGTCCTGGGTCTGTGGGTTTCAGAGAGCTCTGTCTTGTGCCCAGCAAAATTTGATTTGTGACACCAAATATCCCAGGTTTTTACAAGTTATGACAAAGCGATATGTCTGACATGGTTTACCAAGATTTTGACTTACCAACATTGGGAGGAAACATATATGACAGTAGGACAGCCATCAACCAGCTACTGACTGGAAGACTGTAGACAACAGATTACTGATTCTGGACTGAGATTGCTGACAATGAGGTGTGGATACATTATAAAAACTCAGTAAATGAAATGGATGTATTATTATTTTTATTATTATTAATTACATATTTGTATCTATGTGTCATGATTATTGGAGTTGTCTCATAGTATTTGAATATTTTACTCTGATGTTTTCATTGCATTTCAGGTTAAAAATGTGTTCATCCTTCCACCACTGAAATAATATTGTCCCCATTTTTTATTATTTTAAAGTGGGAACCCTAGTTAAGTATAATGTTCTTGTTTCCAATAAATTATGATATCTGGCAAACCTTTTGTCCTGGAAGTGCAAATGTCTCAATTTTTACTGTAGTTTTATTTATAGGTACTAGTGTTTAAGGAAAGGTGCTTCATCTTCCTGGTAGAAGAATATTACTCGTAATGTCATACATGTGGGTGCAGCATCTTCCTCTCAAACTTTGGTATGTTCATATTCACTGTTGTAAGAATCTCAGATCTCACAGGATGTTTTTTTATTTACGTGTTTTTAATAATGCTGGCAGTAATGCAATGTATTGTTGAATGGTACAATGAATAACAAAGAGTCAATTGGAAAAGTTGTGGAAATAAGTGTTAATGGCCTAATGTTATGTACTGTCTCAGCATTTGTGTGGTAGGACTAAGAAAATTCACAGGAATGATCATCCAGATAACCAGTATTCTAACAGTTTGAGCCAGGTAACTAAATAGAAGTCAGAAATGTGGGGGCAGGTTTTGTGTCAGATGGGCCTTACTGTGACTTTCAAAACTTACCTGAGCATACTCTGTCAGATAGCGATGAACTGTTGCAGCTGCACAATAAGGATCACTAACACATCTGATGTAAGCTGAAATTGACAGTAAAATGCAAATGGTTTCAAAGATATTACAAATACATCTTCTGTTGTAGGATTCAGTTCATTGTATGTTTAGCTCTGTGCCCCACTGAAATGTATTATTGTTCTGTGATGAGGTACTATAAAATTTTAACCAGCAACTTTGTGTTTAATTATTTATTTATTACTATTACTACTACACATTCTCTGAATTTCAGACATTAAGGCTATGTTCAGTTTAATTCCATTTCCTTTCATTATTCATATTTCCATACATCCATACATCGTATCACCTTTGGATATAGAACATGTCATTCAAAAGGAGGTCAGAATAAAAGGCAGTAATGTCTCCATGCAATATGGAGCCAGTCAAAATCTTTTATAAACAATATTATCAATCAGTCAGTTCCATGAAACCATTCACTGTTCCCACATTACATTACTACAATATTGCCATAAAACACACACACACAAAAAAGTAATCAATTCCCTAATATGTAAAATTAAGTGTAATCTGCATTTTTTCTTGTGAGGCTAATATCACAATGCATTTCTTTCCATTATGATTCCTTGCTTCTTTTTTGACGTAGTTTTCTGTCTGTTGAGGTATGTAAATTGGAATTAAAAATTAATACAGAGAATAGTACAGGAAAGAGCAGCCATATTAGAGACCCACATGTACTACACAGAGGAACTACCATTTATTGTTTCTTGACTTTAGTTTTCCTCATTTTATTTTAAATTCTACTGGTCAAAATTTGAAATTTAGATCATTTAAGATTACCTTCAAATTAACATTCAAATTACTTGCTTGCCACAATGATCTTGGCTCATTTTCTAATGTGATTAGCTTGCGGCTGGGATTAGATTTCTGGCAGGGATGCTGAGTTTTGTTTTCATCACCACACATATCAATTACCAAGTTACAAGATCTCGGATGCACAAAACGTTACTACCACATACTATACATACCTTCATGGTAAGGTACTTGGACACAGGGAGATATTCACCCTTACGCTGTGCTGTCCATACTGCTGTTTATTGTGGCAACAAATTCTTACCTCCTTTCTTGTTTGGATGATCACCGGGAAGTGTTGGTCTTCCAGCCTCTTTCCAGTATATCTGAGATACCAAGAATGGCCCACAAAGGTTTCTAGTGCAGTGAAATGTGAGGTTGCAGTTGGATGTTGCTTCACAGATGCATCCCATACACAGCTCCAAATCAAGAAAATTCTGTCGACCTGAAACAGCATTTACATGAGTTTCATTTGAAGCTTAATTTTCTTGAAACTGTGGGTGATTAGAAACGTGAGTTGGGGCTGGGGGAGAAGTTCATGTTTTAGTTCCTTATGCAAATATCTGTGTATATCATAATGTGTTAATATCTCACACGCACCAGATGGTTTCAACTTCATATAGTTGTAAACTTCAGAATTAATGGGGCTGTACATCTCCTGTTATATTGCATCCCAATACAGACACAAACAACTTCACTTTTTTTATTAGATTGCTTGTAGCTAAAGATATACGGAAGCGGCTGTTGGAACAGATACTAGGAATACCAATGTCTGTGGTTATTAATAGACCAGTTTGCTGGTGTATAAACTGCATAAAAGTAAATTTACACATTTTTAACCGCAGTATATGAGGTGCATTGGAAGTTTCTTGCCCCAGCTGGCTTTTTCCTAGGCAGACAGCCTCATATATTGAACTGGAGGTTAGGTCAGAGCCAGTGCCATTCTGAAAATAGAACAAAGAGACAGTACCTACACTGTCAAGAAGAGTGGCATCCCAGGTGACCTGAATCCTGCAAGTAGTCATGTCAGTGGTTGCTCGGTTAGGGCCGGGCCAATATCAGTCAAATCAATCAATAGCTGAGCAACTGGACATCTCACGTGAGCGGGTTGGGTCCATCATTCATGAAGATTTGGACATGCGGAAGCTCTCCGCGAAGTGGGTCCCGAAATGCTTGAACGCGGATGAAAAACGTCAACGGTGCCAGTCTGAGCAACTTTTGTAATTTTTTCGGCGCGATCCAAATGATTTCCTGTTGCGATTGGTGACCATGGACGAAACCTGGTTATATCACTATGACCCGGAGACAAAGCAACAATCATTGGAGTGGCGGCATAGCGGCTCACCCCGCCCCAAAAAATTTCGAATGCAAAAATCCGCTGGAAAAGTTCTCGCCTCGATTTTTTGGGATCAAGACGGCATCCTCCTCATTGATTATCTTCCAAAGGGCCAACTAACAACGCGGAGTATTACTCGTTTCTCCTGATGCAATTGAAGGACATTTTGTAGGAAAAACGCTGCGGGAAGGTCACCAAGGGGGTCTTGTTCTTGCACGACAATGCCTCGGGTCACCAGCCACTTGCAACCCAGAAGAAACTGGCCTACCTGGGCTTCCGATGTCTTAATCACCTACCCTGCTCTCCGGATCTGGCCTCGTCGGACTACCACCTGTTCCCTGGACTGAAAAAACAATTGAAAGATCGCCATTTTTCGTCCGACGCGGAGGTCGTTGCTGCCGCGGAGACCTGGTTGGACGGACAAATTTCTGATTTTTTTTTGAGTGGTTTGCAAAAGTTAGAGCAACGTGCTAAGGAGTGTATTGAGCTTCGTGGGGAGTATGCTGAATAAATCCTGAGTTGGTCGCTGTAGCTTGTTTCCTTCCTGGTCGGGCTAAGGACTTATCAGCACCACGTATTATTCAAGCACTTATTAAAACATTTATTACAAGGTGAAGAGGAAGACAAATTTCTGTATTTCTGAGTTAAGATATTTCTTGCAGCCAAATTTGTCAAATTTCCTACAAGTCTTAAAAAAACTCATTGCTCATCATCATCATATATCTGTCATGGAGTTGGGCCACTTGTTGACGTGTTCCGGTCTCACGTATCCAGAAGTCTCTTCAAAGGTCCACCATGATTCCTTCTGCTAGTTGGACAGTAGTGTTTCATTACCCTGGGTAATCTATTTCGAGGCATTCTATTTACATGTTTTATCCAGCTTCTCTTGTATTCCATTAACTTGTCCAAAATTGGTGTTATTTTTAACTCCTTTGTAATTTGTGCATTTGTTTTGTAATCTGTCCAAGTGTATCCTGGTGTTATTTCCATCTCTGCTGCTGTTATTCTTCTGGCGTCCTTTGCTTTAATAGTCCAAGTTTCGCTGCCATATAACAAGACTGGAAGGGCTAGTGTATCGTATTGTATAGTTTTATTCTTGTTTTCCTAAGATTTTTTGTGGTCTAAACACATTATTTAAAATACTTGTAATTTTAAAAAAGTTATTTAATTTGTTATCAATGTCCAATTCTCCTTCATAAGATGTCATATTTCCTAAATAGTTTAACAAATTTACTTTTTCTATAATTTTGTTATCTATTACAATTTTAGTTCTCATATTGCTCATAATTGTTAGTGGTAATAACTCATGCCCCATTGGGAATCGAACCTAGATTATCTGATAAATTAGTCCATTGCAGGCGCGCATACAATGGGGGACCTGCCAGGCTGCAGCCCCCCCCCCCCCCCCAAAGTAGCTAAATTAGAAGTAAAAAAGAACAAAATTATGTCAACTGTTTTATGTGATTATGTGATTTATGCTTCAGCTGCAATCAGCTGAGAAGTGAAAGTAAAGCAATCCCTGAAGAGGCCCTGAGAGTTCCAGGAGGTCGAGGTTCTCATATTTCAAGATTATTGGCACATGAAGATGGTAAGGCTGTCAGCCCTGTGCAACCGTCTGCCTTTACCCCCCAGGAAATAATCCTCGCACTGCTGATGAGTTGTACACTGGAATTTTGAAAAATAATGAATGACTAAATAAATATAACTTTGGAAGTCTTAGTTCTATATCCACTTTAATGAATCTCTGGAATACTGAATAAATAAACAATAAACATTATGCGTTGTCACTGATCCGTGTCATGCCCTGCTTTACCATTCAGTCCAATTTGCGTGCCACGCAGACCAATCAGTATAAACAGGCTGAAACTCCGCTATGGAATATGAATCATTTAATGACTTTTTCTTCTTGAAAAATGTAATTGATCGAGAATGCGTCTGGATGTGTACCAGGTGGGCCGTAAAAGTTAGTACGGTATGGAACACGTTGCGGTACCGTGGAGCGTGGCAGTCGAACCCACAGATCAAGTTGGTCGAACCGTTGCGAACTTTCTGCCGAAGCCAGAACCTCAGCACTATTCTCCCCCCCCCCCCCCCCAAACCCCCCCCCCCCCCGGCCTTTTTTTTTTCTCTTTTCCTCTTTTCCCACCCCGCTGCAAAAAAAAAAAAAGGGAGGAGTTTTTTTTTTTTCTCACA
>Ga0123355_10015830_pt1 | contig 11865 bp, 9 predicted proteins | sample TergutEmb28metaG_3_FD_89872 | JGI IMG/M metagenome (GOLD analysis project Ga0123355, IMG submission 89872) | Embiratermes neotenicus P1 segment gut microbial communities from Petit-Saut dam, French Guiana - Emb289 P1 | ecosystem: Host-associated > Arthropoda: Insects > Digestive system > Gut ... | reverse complement strand
GAAGAGTAACAAGACAGGCAATGTATGTATAACGTAACATTGAGGTGTGTTCATGCAATCATTGTTGCAGTGTGAGCAATAGGTATTACATATTCTGACAGTGTGTGTTTGTGGCCTTATGTATCCAGCACACAATGCGCATGTACCATATTGTCATCTGTGGCATGTCTGGCTCTACCGTATTTTTCCCCATTATCTCACAAGCGGCACAATTTGGGGGGGGGGAATTACTGAACATAAAATGTGTTTTGATTTTCTCTACTTTTCTCTGAAATATTTCTCATTCTAAGAAGAACTGAGAGAGATAGGATAAAAAATGTATATTGGTCTTCATGTAAAATACCCATTATTCTTGTCAGATTTCAATGAGACTTGAATTTTCTTGACAGATTTTTTAAAATACTCAAACATCAAACCTCATGAAAATCCATCCAGTGGGAGCTGAGTTGTTACATGTGCACAGATGTACAGACATGCCAAAGCCAACCGTCAATTTTTTGCAATTTTGCGAACGCGCCTAAAAACCTGTCAGCTGCATATTGTTTATGATGAACAAGGTGGGAACTGTATGGACCGGATTCATCGTGTTCAGGACAATGGCCAGTAGTACTCCTGTGAACACTTCAATGAACCTCTGGGTTACATACAATGGGGGAAATTTTTTGATTAGCTCAGCAACTATTAGCTTCTCATAAAGAACTCTTGTTCCATGAAGTCCATTAGTTAGTTTGTCAGTTCCTCAGTTACATGTACATGAATGAAACAATAAAGTACCCAATTAATTTTGATCCATTTACAAGGTACTAGAACTGTGAAGACCTCAGCTGAATTAACAATCTGTCATCACACAGCAACTTAGCCCAGACAATACTGACAATATTGCACTTGCCTGTTACAATGTCATGAACTCTGCTTACAACTATTTTGGCACATCTGTAAGTTTGGTTTCACCCTGAATGTTCTTATGTATTTGTAGGCTCACTGTACAATAGGAAATTAACTGCAACTGCTCTCAGCATCACACAATCCTTCAGCTTCACTATCTCAATAGCCTTCCTCCACTCCACATGCAAAAACTGCACAGTCCAGTCCACTTACATTCTTCACCACTTACTGCCTCCCACCCAGCTATCACCACCACCTTTGCTTTGGAATATGTTACCTGACAAAAACCACATCATAGCTACCTTCTCAATTCAGCTACCCTCGGCTATTTCAGGTCCACGAACAATGTCTGGCAAAAAGGACATGGCTATTTATGACTCTTCCAGTCACTTTAAAGCAAAATGCCCCCCCCCCCCCAAACAAAAAAAAAAGTTCTACATATAATCTCTGATATACCTCATGCCTACGTTTAACAGTAAAATGTTTTACTAACCTGACAATAATAATTAGCAAGTGACAGCAACACCATCACATGTGCTAAGCAGTCATACATTTAAACAACTTAGACCTGCTATTGTTTCAGTTACCATTCTGCACTGTCTTTTGCTAGGACACACATACACTGAATGTAGAAATTTTCATATTACATGTTGTCACCTCCTGGCTTCTCAATGTTTGATGGTGCACTTTAACTGAGAGGCTGTAGCATCAGGAAACTTCCCCTTATTGGCAACAGTGAGATGTCTATTTATGGTGGGACTTGCACGAACCGCAGTAACTGTTTCATCACAACAGTTTGACGATTCACACAAAACATCCCTCTGTTCAGCACCTGGTGTGTTCAAATCCACATCATGCACACTAGAGGAAGCACTTCCTAGAGTGACTGTGACTGGTGCAGGGGAGATACATGAGGACTCACTGTTATCACTTGACATTGGCATATTATTATCAGTTTGGGGGAAGACATCTCCAGAGGACATGCAAGTGGGAGCAAGCGAATATGCAGCTTGTTCTGTTGCACTTCTGCTTGACAAGTCAGACACTAATCTCCTGTCACAGTCAGACAAAGTTGTCCTCATTCCATTCCCACCCCCCCCTGTATATTCCACCTTACCAATGGTGGGGACTGAATGCTCTGCCCCACTGCTAGACAGCGGCTCCTGACTGCTAACGCTCCTCACAGCGTTCACTGGCTGTCACCACGTCTGGGCCTCATCACGGTATGTCGAACTCTGTTTCAAGTACTGCTCCGCGACAGGAACTGGACGCATGCGAGCACTCTGCTTTTTCTGGGTCAGAACACGATGTACATTTTAAAAACAAATCTAATTGTGTGCCACTTTTATACATGTCCACAGTAATTATTCAGGAACTTTAAATTGGCAGCCTGAAAATAGGCAACAGTGTGAGCAAAATTCAAAAGCCAACTCCAAAAATCAGTGACTAAAGATATGTCTTGCCAACAGTATAACTTACCAATTAAATACAACCAAGAGATTACACAGCATCAACGACAAGCTGTAATATTAATGAAAAACAATATTTGTTTTTCAAACCAAAATACCACCCCCAAAGTTCTTCTCTGGCAATAAAATAAACTGGGAAAATCAATCACCTCTTAAAAGAAAAATGAAGAGGTGGCACAGTCTGTATGCTATGAATCATTAAAACAATGTACAGACAGGCACCACCAGAAAACAGTTGTGTTCTCATCAGACAGAACTGCAATAAAACATTTATCATGAAAGACACACAGTAGTAGCTGTTCAAAGTATGAGGAAAATGAGAAACACATCCATAAAACAGAAAGAAAACTCTGATAAAAACTCTTAATGACAACAGATTAGAGGAGAATGGTGACTGTATCACAAATGTGGTATCTACAACTGAAACCAATTTGTGGCATCGCTGTGGCAGTGCAGTTGCATGTGTGACTCAGTAAACACACTGGCAGATACATGAGTATAACAGCACAGTCAGCTAGGTAAGTAGCTAGAATGGACATCACAGAACAGCCTAATGGTGGTCAATCCATCCAAACAGGATCAGAGACTAGTGATCCAGTTTCTTGGACAGAAGGATGTCAACCTGCTGACATCCATGGGGAGACAGGTGCCATTTATGTTGCTGCAAGGCCAACGGAGGCACAATGGCTTTGTATGTTTTGAATATGCAGGCAGTATATGATGGACATGTCAAGACCAGGACACACAATGTTGCTAATCTGGAGAACACTGCACAACGTGTGAATGCTGTGTGCGAAAACAGACAGACCATTTTCTCTCTGTCAATGGTAATGAATATGTGTGTTGGCACCATACAAGCAATCATACAGGATCTTGGATATTGCAAAGTGTGTTCCCAGTAGTGGGTCTTATGTCTACTGCCCCACACACAAGGAGCAACACATGTCAACATCAGTGGGACAGTTACAGCAGCATCTTACTCAAGAATGATGAATTTCTGCAACAGACTGCCATGAGTGTTAAGACATGTTATCACCATTCTGAAGGCACAAGAAAACCACTGGGTAGCCCAAACAAAGGAATCCCAAGTCACAAGCACCTGCCAGGAATATGCCCTCAACTGTGTTTTTTTTTAAATGAGGGATCTCCTGCTTCTGGAATCCAAACCATGATAACAACAAAATCAATGCAAACTTAATGGTGAACACTTCAAAACCTGTAAACCAAGATCAAGAAAGAGCATCACGGTAAACTCTCTGATGGCGGCTGCTACCAATGCTGCACAAAAGTAACTGTACCCACAAGGCCCATAGAGTTCAGAATTAACTCCATACCTTGCAATGGGAAGTGCTCATCATTCTGCATACAGCCCACATGATTTTCACATTTTCTTGCCATGAAAGAAAACCCTCAAAAGCCGCACAGGCACGTTTCACAATGGTGTACAGAAGGTTGAGGTACAGTGATTTAGGCAGTAGCCAAATTGAGTTCTTAGAAGATGGGATGTACCAACTCATGCATCAATGCAACTCCTGTCTAAAGGCTGGTGGTGATTTTTTTTTTAAATGTTGTAATACCTTCACAAGTGAATATCCTCAAACTAGTTTCAGTTGACATGCCCCACATGTATGGCTGAAATGCATGTACAACAGAACCACAAGATGTTATGCCAGAGAGAGCATGTGCACAGAACCAGTACTGAGGTTAAACACATCAGACATCACAAACTCTCAAGATACAATTCCATAAGTATAATTCAGAAATACAGACTTATGTAACACGACAGCAGCAAGAACTGACATAACCTCATCTCTTCATACAGTAACAATCATGCATATTAAAATTATCGTAACTACATTTTTCAACCCTCTGAGATATAAATACCACTACTGGTACACAAACCATCATTTACTAGTACACAGCCTTAACACAGAATCAAACTGTAAAAAGGATAAATATGTTATAAAATAAATTAAAAAAACACAAGTCACATACATTTGCTGATATACAACATTGCTGGCAACATTATATAATTCAATCCCACTGTCAGCCGGTCTATGCGGTTTCAGCTTCTTTATCTAAATATAAAAAAATATTTGCGGTATTTTGAAATTGTTAAATTGCATTTAGTGGTAAGCCAGTACAAAATTTTGAGAAACTATCATAACTGTGTATGCTATGGGCTGAAATGTGAACAGATGCACGCCTGCACAAGCCACAGAATTATGTAACAAATTTTCTAGCACTATAGCAACGATATAACACCTTGCCCTCACTGTGTGCATGTTTTTTACCAGAAAGTTGTACTTCAAAAGGACTGGACGGTGACAAGATCATGTCCGTGATTAAGGTCACCATATCACTCTTCTTGGACTACCCTGAAGATGGAGGCAGGAAGTGCCTCCATAACGCTGATATCTAACTACCAATCTACATGCCTCATAACCATGGAGACAGAAACCTCTAAGACCACCAGACTTCACAATCTTTGATTCTACCCTCTGAGGCGCTCTGAAGTCTACTAGCTACAAGATGTGTGCAAGAACCAACTGACAACTAAAGAAAAACATCAGGTCCCAGTGCACCAAGAGTTCATGCATCATGTACTCATAGTTTCAGATGTCTAAGTATAGGCTGTGGTCATTTTGATTGATTTGTACTTACTACACTTGCTGTTAATTATACAACAGATAAACACCTTATGTGCCTTGATCTCTCAATATTTCATGTGCAGTCCAATGAAACAGAAAATTAATTCTAAAGGGTATTGACAATATTTTATTATGCAATGTGAATAAAAATCCAACAGATGCAACAGTATGCAGATATTTATTTACTGCAAAGCTACTCTACATGTTTCGGGTGTCACAGCACCCATCATCAGGAGTATTAAAACCTGTACCTGCAGCCTCCAGTACAGGTCATACTACTTGTACCGCTACTCCCCTCCAACGTGGTCTGATCTGGACTGGTGTGTGCGAGTCAAGTTGCACAAACCAATCCCAATCAGACCACACTGGAAGGGAGTAGCGGTACAAGTACTATGACCTGTACCGGAGGCTGCAGGTACAGGTTTTAATACTCCTGATGATGGGTGCTGTGACACCCAAAACATGTAGAGTAGCTTTGCAGTAAATAAATATCTGCATACTGTTGGATTTTTATTCACATTGAATTACGATGCATGGAACCACGAGTTTAAGAAAACAAAATTATATTATGCCTAATACTAGTGGCATTCTGAATTGCGTCCATCATCTAGCATTCTGGAACAGAACACAATGCTTCAGAAACTGGATCACTTACAGCCTTCTGTGAAAACAATGGCAAGCAGTTGGGTACGTTTGAAAGATTCAGTCTTACTGAATGGACTAGTGAGGTGAGATTAATGCTTTTCAACAGTTCAAAATCTGCAGATACCTCCCCACCCATTCATGTAAGGATAGCAACAAGTCAAGTTTCTGACACTGTGCTCTGCTGGGAATATGAAGTGATAAAAAAAATACAAAATACTATTAACAATAAACTGAGGCTTTTATTTTGATATGTTTCCATATAACACAATTCATTAAAACATACGAATACCTTTCTTCTAAAGGGGAAGCATCCCCTCTTCTCTGGCTCTGGAATGGCATCTATGATTAAGTCTATCGGTACGGTATTGTAGGGTCCGAATTTGTTTAGCTCTTTAAAACATTCCGTCTCAATCATCTGTAATGCAAAAAGGGTAATGTTACTGAAACTACTAACACCAAAGTCTATTCACTACTACGTGTGAAACTGATACAGTTCCATTCACCTCCTATCCTTACATACTACTTCTCCATAATCTAACCAACCATCCACTAGCACAACACAAAGAGTGAATACTGCTAATACCAAAGCCTACTACCAGCAATGATAATGTTAAAGGGCCATCCACATTCCATCCTCAAAACTTATTTCTCTGAGACCTATCTTAATGTTATACTTCCTTCTTGGACCACACATAAATTTTGTACATTTTCTCTCTCATATCTGGCCTACCTTCACCTACTACTAGCTGATCTGCAAAAAATCACAGACTTCCTCTCTGTAAACTGACAACCTACTAAAAGATTAGAGTCCAAATATTTTTTAAACTAACTTTTTCACTGCCGTGCATGAAGAATTGTTTGTATAGATCAGATGTAAATGCTGTGGGGACATGCTTACAAAAAATTAAGTCTGTAACTGAAGATATTTGTATTAGAATTCATGCTTGTACCTCCTGTTGCCAGGGGATGGACACAGACCCCGTGTTAAACTTGCTATAGAAGGTATCGTCCGTTGCATCCAGGTTCACACCCTTCACAGTTGAGAACTGCTCAATATCCAGCACATCTTTCGCATAGACGGCATGTGGCTGCAGGAAGGGGGTACCTCACTCATTAGAATACCACATAAACCAGATTACAGCATACAGAATTAAATGCTACAACAGCCAATAAAATCTGCAACTAGTTAGTTTTATGCACCACACACACAGAACACTACAGAAAAAAACACAAATTAGGCCCAACAACAGTTTCAAAAGTACTGTATAAAGTGTTCATACATTAAGTAACAATATTTTTCCAACTATTATGACCAAAAACCCACGCCTACATTTTACATCTTACCCTGTGATCCAATATGGTGGTGTATGATGTTCAAATTCCAAGTAATTACTTTAATATTTTAGAAAATCGGAAGTACTAAGCAGTACTTTTTGTAATTAAGGATTAAACAAAATTCTCTCAATTCTGACTTATGCCTACAATACACATATATTTGTTTTCTCTTTCAAACTGTATTAGAGGTTTAAGTCTAGTCCCTTTATACTGAAATTCACAAACGTGACACCGTAGCCTCAAGCCATAAATAATACGTCAGTAATACAAATATTCACATAAACACACACACACACACACACACACACACACACACACACACACACACATTGAAGACTACACTACACCCCACTACAGCTAACATAAAACACAAAAACAACAAAGTAACATATCATAACAAAAAGTTCCGGCAAAAATTTATGACACCTGCTGTCCTTCCAATACTTCAATCTACGTGGTAAGATTCATCAGCTAACTCCATGGAGCAGAGTCCTTGTAAAGCTAACAGTTTCTTAGCTAGTCAAGAAATTCCCCACATTTTATGGAACTCAAAAGGTTCATTACCATGTTCTCAACAGCCAGCAACTTGTCCCTGTCCTCAGCCAGATCAAACCAGTCCATGCCCTCCCATCCTATTTCATTAGGATACATGTTAAGTGGGTCCCTGTCACCATGGCATGGTGCATCCTCAGGTTGCAGATGGACGAGAGAGCCTCCAGATGTGGAGGTTAGCCATGTATATACTAAACAAGGACTTGTGGACAACCAACAAGGAATGATGCTCCAGTCTGGGGGGTTGGCAAGGAGCAGCAAGAACTCACCATTAAAAACAACTTCTTATGAAATGTTACTCAGGGCCTTTGACTTGGATGAAGACTTATAATTTAATAACTGTATAATTTAGTGATCCACTCTGCTGCAAAAATTATGCAAATATGAGTACAGATTTCAATATCATCAACTCAGTCTGACAATAACCTCAAAGTTCTGTGCCATAATTGTAACTGTAATAGTCAACACTTTTTTATCTTCTGTTGGCTGGATTATGACACTGTAATATTCCCACAAAACCCACAGTCAGAAAACGTGCCATCAAGTTCACAATAATAAGGCCACATGCCTGTATTTCAGCCTTTGCTTTCATGGTGTAAAGTGGTTGTTAAAACTGTCCTATCTGAAGGCCAGCAGGCATGACTTGACAATTTTTGGATTAAGTCCACACTATGAAAGGTCCACTAAGCTTCCTGTTGAATGGGTGCCATGGGTTCTCTCCTTGGGGGTAAAGAGGCTGCAGTGTGATGCTGGCCACTCATCACAATCTAGTGCTGAGCTTAAGAATGAGTGGAGCTATACCTCTGTTCTCCATGTGTACCTTCACAGTATGCACAGTGACATCTACTTTTTTTAAAACTTCATATTAAATTCCTCAAAAATCTGTTCAACAGCTCTTAGATGTTACATGCGCAAACACAGACAAATAGGTGAAGCAATTTTAATAGGATGGGAATGCATCTATGAACACGTCTTTATGTGTATTTTAAACAAAGCGTCAAATGTTTTTATTGTTGCACCATGCATTCTGTAGTTTATTTAATTAATACACCAACAAATGCACATATATTCATTTAACGATCTAAAATTCACATTAAAACGATCGAAACATGTAGGAGCGTTTTAAGTGTTTTAATGTGAATTTGAGATCATTAAATGAATATATGTGCATTTGTTGGTGTATTAATTATATAAAGCACCAAATGCTTTCAGGAACCTTCTGCTCCACTGCAGGGTTAAAGGAACAAATGCAGTCAACAAACATCACAGTTATGCGAGTTTCTATGACACTGGTTCCTCTTCATACCTCCAACTGCCATGAATGTGATATGGCACCAGTTGCAAACTGTTCATATACCCTAAAATCCCATGGATCCAACAATACATCCGACACAACAGAGAACAGCTTTATTGCATACACAGGTTTCGCATACACAGCACGATGCTAAAAAGAAGCAAGAACTCATGAGATCCGAGATACTCATGGAGGAAAGCATCAACATTACTGTCTTCTGGGATGTGACCCCATGCACCTTGGTAAAGTCTTCTGTACCACATATGGAGGAAGCAGGCACCTCCAAAATGTTCATTCTTCTTCTGAACTACAGGGAGTGGAGTGACATCCCACAAGACTGCAGTCTTGAAGGATAAAACCATCTACAGTGCATTCAGCACTGAGAATACAACCAAACCACTATTTTTAAAGTTACCAAATATGCTTCTCATGAAATTTTACAAAATGCTGTAAGATCCCAGCCCAGTTCCCATACAAACAATATTCAATTTTAACAGATTTTACATTTCCTCAACCTTTTACTTCCCCCAGAATTAACAATTAATTTGCATAGTTCTAACTATGGAAGTTTACTTGATTTCATGTTTCATAGTTTACACTTACATCAGGAATAAATGGGGGATCCTGCATCCCAGCTTCCAGTCTTTTCCAGTTGAGGCACTTGAAGAACTCGTGCTGCTTCACTTCACGTGCCCCCATTCTGCTGCAGTGACATCCAAGCCTCTGGTTTGGAGACTTTTTTAAAAGCTGCCAATACATCAATTGCATGTAAAGGTCTACCTTAGTGGAAGAAACACAGCTTGACTGTGTCTGAGAACAACAATGTACTGAGACGGATGCAGGTTTTGAGGTCCTCACAGCATCGTAGATGAAGAATCCATTGTTCTGGGTATGAAGCTGCTTCAGTGGATAATTGGATCATGACATTATTTAGCACTGCATTTTGCTCATCTTCAAGGGTCCATGAAGATGAGAACAGTACAATGCCTTAAAACATAGTGATCTGACAGCCACCAATATAACCCAAAAAGGAATCCTCTTCTGAGGATATTTGGATTCAGAAGATATTAACCAACCAGGGAAGTTAAAAAAAAAACATTATGAAACTTACTACTGGCACTCTTTACAAATTATTGTTGTAATTAACGTTTAAGATATAACGTGGGACAACGTGAAACATACATGACATTTTGGTTATAAAACCTTCAACAAAAACAGATGAGTTGACAGATGTAACCACAGATGGGTAGATAACATTAAAATGGATCCTAAGACATCACATGAAAATGTGTGTGTTTGTATCAAACTAATATCTCAATTTTGTCTGGAATAAGAAGACACTGCAATGACACCAAAATGAAATGTGACAAACCTGTGAAAAGTGTTTAAAGTAGTATAATAATGAAAATGTATCATTTGATATTCAAGGTGGCAACCGTACCTGCTGACAGAGAGACTTTGCTTCCTCAGTGAACTTAAGAGAATACTTCTCTTGGTCATCTTTCACACGTCTATCAACTTCTTCCCGCTTCACCTGAAAGTAAAACCAGAAAATACAAACTGCAGTTACAAGATGAAACCCAAAGCCATGGTGGTCTAATTAATCAGTCAGTGTATTCAGAATGATGCTAAAGGATAAGTATGATCTGCAGTTAAAACAACCCACCACTTTTCATTAAAAATGTAGGACAGAATACAATACACTATAGGCACATAAATATATATGCAGTGGCTGTCACTAACCTTCTCTTTTCTTGCACGAAAAGGTGCCTGACCCTCTATCATTTCATAAATCAAACAACCAAAGCTGAACCAGTCAGGGCTGAATGTATACTTTTCATTGTCTATCACTTCTGGAGCTGTAAAATGATATTTACACACAGTACTTTGTAATGGTTCATTTATATATTGCAAAATTAAAAAAAGGCAATTTTAAAAGCACACTTACATATTAATGTGATGCAAAACATCCTGCCAAGGACATGTTTGTACTACTTATAATATGAGGATAAGAATACAAATGTGGTGAAATCTCCAATGACATACCATTCATACTGAGGTACATGGAAAGCAGGCAATAATGTCTGTGGTTCAATAATGTGAGGTTTTGGTCTGCATTTTGGTAACTGTGGTTGTGTGTGTTATAACAGCACTTTGTAAGCAGGTGATTACGAACATTGCAGAGGAATCTGCTGCCTCCAGCTTTAAGGTATAAGTCCAGAAGGAAGGTAGCAGATTCTTCTGAAATGTTTGTAACCACTTACAAGAATCAGGCAGTCCCCGACTTTTGTACACAATTCATTCCTGAAAACGTGGAAGAAAGTCAAGCAACAGAATTATATATTATAATGGGGTTCCATTCCCATTGCTTAAGAAGTACATACAATCCCTATTCATGGGCAAAAAAGAAAATAATTGTAACAACAATTACAGTACATTCAGGCATTAATTCAACCAAGGGTAAATGTTAATGTTCTCGCCATCACACGAGCTAGTATCCTCCATAATTCTGATGGCTATATAAAGGGATGGCAAAAAAAACTCGTAAGCCATTATTACCTTTATAATGTAGTTTAAAACATTTTCATATGTCTGTTTTACAGTAAAATGGCCATATTCTACACGCAAATTACACATTGCCACCATCATGATGTAGGTCAGCTTTCTTCCACCAGACTACGTTACCATGTGGCCAGGATAGCTAACAAAGAATATGAGGCCTCACCAATATCAGCCAACATGAGAACTTAACCATCCTCAACATCAATACAAATAAACTTTCCAGAGTTATGCCTTACCTCAAACTGCAATTATCTCATGTACCTCTTCTGACAATTTTATTTCATGGCTCGCCAGCCCTAGCTGGCCTAAGCCTCCTCATTATTGAGGGTTCATGATCACACTCAGTTAGGTGTTGATTACACAGGGCTACTCTACATGGTAGTCACCAGCAAGTTCACTAGCAGCTTTGAAACTCACTGGGAACTAAATCTGAGCAAGTGAAGTTGAAATCTGTTCAACTTTAGTTGCTACT
>Ga0123355_10015829_pt1 | contig 11865 bp, 8 predicted proteins | sample TergutEmb28metaG_3_FD_89872 | JGI IMG/M metagenome (GOLD analysis project Ga0123355, IMG submission 89872) | Embiratermes neotenicus P1 segment gut microbial communities from Petit-Saut dam, French Guiana - Emb289 P1 | ecosystem: Host-associated > Arthropoda: Insects > Digestive system > Gut ... | reverse complement strand
TAATTTTTTTTAGGATGAGAAATGTTTCAGGCAAATGTTATAAAGGAAAACAAAAACACAAATTTTATTCTCAACTTCCCCCCCCCCCTCCCCCCGAAAATCCTGCCGTTTATGAGATAATATGGAAAAATGTGGTAAAGCCTATAGGCCACAGTTGACAATATAATACGGCGCTTGCTATTTGTATGCGGGATAGCTAAGGCTCCAAACACACACTCAGAATCTGTAATAATGTTTTACCACCGCAGCAGTGGTTACGCGAATGTGTTAAATGCTGCGTTTATACGTACGTTGCCGTCTTGTATTAAAACATCTGCAACATTTCATTTCTCATTAGTTGTTGTCTTTGTTATTTTTTATTTTGTCCATTTCCTAAGTAGCGAAATTATTTTTGATACTTGGAATTTTCACTGTGCTTGCTTTTGGTTCTTCTTCTTCTTCTCCTCCTTCTTCATCTTCTTTTTCGTCTTCATCTATTGTTACGATATCCCTGTGTGAGACTTGACCTCCTCATGGATTGCGTTACAGTAATGTTTTTTACGAGGTGGAGTCGTTAGCACCACGTCCAACCCCCCAACCTGGAGGACCAGGTTATCCTTTTTAGTCTGGGTCGTCACCTTTGACCTGTCCGGTATGGGAGGACCTACCCAGTAGCTACGCTACCGCCGGCATTGCTCTCTGGGTCCTTTGACCACGCAAGCCCCACCACTAGAGCAGAGCAGGAATACCTTCGGTGGGGCTTTTAGTGTTTAGTGCCCTCGTTTGTATTTTACGAGACCTCATGAAATGTTCTTGTGCGTGACTGAAGTGTGAGGCGATATGTGATTGGTTGCCCGTTTTCCTTGTTTGTTCGGTATTGTTCCCAAGTTTTTAAATTTGTGATTTCCTGACATCGATATTTCCTTGATGTGTGCGAGTGGATAAAGTGCAAAGGAACAAAGACATATACTAAACTGAGAATTCAGGCGCTGGAGAGGTTTGAATATAAGTATTATTATACAGTTTGGAGTATTTTTAGGATTTTGTGGCTCTATCACTTCCGTGTAATATCATCGTGACAGAATTGGTACAATACAAATATACTGGCTTGCACGTAACGAACTGCCAGGAGATCGTTATAACCGACGCATTTAGCATGAATATTGGAAATAAGAAGGTGTATTGCTGAGTTCCATTTCTTAAATAAAGATTTAGATCTGTCGTATAGTAACCACAATATAATACTTTCCTTTCCTTTAATTAACTCCAGTTCTACAATACTTACGGAGTGAGTAACCTGGGTATAATATTTACTTGTGCGCTTCATTTTTCTCCCTAACGTTTGTTGAAAACGTTTTTCTCTCCGGTAAATATGTAGCGCGTTACGCTTGAGATAACCTCAGAAACGAATTCACATAAAATGTCAATTGATATTTTCAGATTTAAACCCAAATTGGAGCGTATTGATAGCTTGTAGTAAAACTTCCACATGTAAAATGTAGTGATAAACCGTTCAGCGTTCATGGGAACAGACGGACATACCGAAACGAATTGCAATTTCTGCAACTGCTCATTGTGAGCATGCCAAGAAGTAGGTCTGCAGGTTGCATCCGAATTGATCTACTGCTGCGGTCTCTTTGGCTGACTGTCGGTGGACCCAGACTAATTAATGGTCGTATAAACGTTGGAGACGAGGTATCAGCTTAACGAAGAGGTAGGAGATGCTCATATTGTTGCCATGTACCCATACCGTGTTGTAATGGTGACGATCTTCTGTCCCTTATCTTGGGCTGACTGCAGTCGATGCCACCCCCTAGTGTGATTGCTAATGTGGCAGCGTATAGTGGATGCAATATCCTGCGGGATTACGAACTGCGGAGGCGTTATATTTCCGCCCGTGAACCTTTCAGACTTTGATGAGATACTGACATTTATGAGTCGAAGAGCCTAACACAGGACTTTACTTTTTTTTTTTTTTTTTTTGGCTTCAGATAATGTCATCTTTCTGCTTTCCCCAGAAATGTCTGTTTGCTTGCTTCTTGTCATTTCTGTTCATATTTTTGCCCCTAACGTAAACCAAAATGATGGTGCGTTCTTATTCTCTGGATTTATATCACTGATATTTTCTGACATGACTCTGTCACAAAGCCTCTTTTTGTTTTATTCTTGATCAGCCCGTATTCTGGGCGCGTGAAATTCTCTCATTTTATGTTTACGTCTTTCCGTGAATTTTTGTACATTCGTTTGTTTATCGTGTTTTCCTGCAAAAGAGTTATTGTTCTTTGAACAGATTAGGTAGGGGCTTCATGGACACTTTATATTACACCTTCAAAGAATTTTTCATGCTGAGATGCTAAATGCGACATCAACGATGTGGTTTATTTGTACACATTTGTACTTTCTCCGAGATTGGCATGACGTATAGCGTAACATAGAGATTGCCGTTTTTTGGAATGTGGGGCCGGATGGTTAGGTAGAGCTTGCCAGAGTTTCGGAAGAACATGCTACTGCCTTATTCAGGGTAGCTGGAGACAGTAGGTTTCTTTGAAGCTTTGCTAAACCTCTACCGGACTACACTGCGTCACGTCCCAGAAGACTACGTTCTTCATAATCATAGCCAAAAACCTTACGTTTCATAGGTAGGCATATTGCCATCGGAGAAATCTTCTACCTTATTTTCTGCCATGAAGATGGAGGCAGCAGAGTCTTCCGAAACGTTTATACTTGTCTAACAAATTTCAACGTCACATCCGCGAAAACAGATCTGTCAGTTGCCGTCGTACTGATGCGGACACACCGAAACAGACTAGATCAGACCGGATACCCTGGCCGGACGGAACAGCAGTCATCTCCAGCCAGTGACTGAAAACAGGCTGTCGCGAAGACCAGTGTAGTACCGCATTTCTCACGACATGTACATGTACATGCAAGTATAGATTACACAAAATGTTGTGTTGTATACTTTTATGACATTAATTGTGCATTTGTTGGTCATAATAAAAATTTAAAAATAAAAAGCAATAAAAGATGAACGGTGCATGTATTAAAATATTAACATAAAAAATGTTTAGACAGCATTTTAGTACACAGTGTGTTCAGCGTTGCGTTAACGTAATGCGTTCACGGCCGTTCCCAAACAGACTTGTTCTTATTCATCTCACTTTTAAGTACTCGTATGTTGGTGTGGTTCTCATAGTAGAGTGCTCTTGATTTTAGAAATTTGAAGACTGTTTTGTTCCACCGTTGGTACACTTCAGTGACAGAATAATTTCTTGCAATAGTGCTATGGACATTTTCTTTGTTATTATTATTATTATAAATAGAGTTACAACTTTACATTCCGTAGATCGTTTATATTACAAGGCTGTAGAACATGTTATTGTATGAATGTAGTGTAATATAATACGATGCAAATGGTCGTATGAAATACCTGACTTATGCAGCTATTTACAATAATCTTGTTTGAATATTTCCCATGTTGCCTACAACGGAAGACGGTACGTAATGACAGTAGGCGTAATTTTTTTCAGCTCAGTATCATGCCACCAGTGCTACCTATTTTTAGCAATAATAAGCCTCGTTACAAAATAGACTTAAGAAGTGGACTGTGAAATTACAGTTCAGGGTAAATCGTTTATGTGTATTTGTATAAGAGTTACCAGTAAGATTTGCAATATTCAAAACTATCATCATCAAATTTAAACTTTAGTAAATGAATGTTATCAATAATAAAATTATAACCCCATGATTAATCGATTGAACGTTCGTTGGCGGAACCGTCTATGTTTCATGCTCATCGCTGTCGTAACTGGCGGAGTACGGTGCTTGATCCGTCACGCTGCATACACAGCCAGACATATCTTGTGTATGACTGTATCTTGCGCAGCTGGATTGCCGGCATTAAAGTCTGTCATCGGCGTTCCAAACAGTGACACTGATCTAGTCTGCTTCAGTGTGTGTGCACACTCGTACGAGTGTCAGCCCTTTTTGAGTGAGTCTACCTGCGCTGGTTTAGCTTGAGATACTGACTGCGTCGTAAAATAGACTGCAGGAAGTAACAACTATTGTAGGAAGTTAAAGGTTACTACTTTGGTGTGGCTGTCAGTGGCGTATCGTCGGTGTTGCCTAAAATTTCATGAAACCGTCTTCGGACTGAAATAAGCAGACGGACACACACGGACAGTCATGACCATCCCCATATGCTTTTCTTTTCTCATACAAGCCACGAACGCATAACAACTTAAGTGCTTCCTAAACGTAAGTGTGGACTCGCAAGTGATACGGCTGATGAGTCATGTATGGAGAGGTCTCCAGTTATATCACAACAGGCATACGTAACTTTCATAAATAACTTCTTACGTCGTTGTCATAAAGGACTAATGAAATATTTATTCTCACGTCGAAATGTATACGCATACAATTTACTGTGTTGTGATTACACAGTTCTGTGTGCAGATGGCAGAGTAATCAGTTTTGAGAAGTGAGTCTAAAATTTGCTAGTAACAAAATGTAGCAGAGTTGTTGAAAAGCTGACGGCCCCTTAGTTCGTCAAGAAATTTTCTGCCCTTTATAGAGCTCGGCGTTTCATTACCGTGCTCATAAAAAGAAACTGATATTGGACCCTATTACAAACCACCTGAATCCATTTCATGCCCCTCATCCTGTTTCTTTAAGACACATTTTATCATCATTCTGTCGTCGTTTTCTGAGTCTTCCAGGTAGTATCTTGTCTGGGTTTTTTGAATAAAATTTTTTGTTCAGTTCTTATCTCCCACATGAATGTTGCTTAATGCCGCTCATTCCGACATCTTTGGTTTGGTAACCGTAATAATAATTGCCTAGGTGTACAAACTCTGGATCTTAGCCTTTCGGGGTTTGCTCGTGCCTCCTTCGTTTTTCCGTATGCCCATATATTTTCCTGCAGCAGACTTTCTTTGAGAGACTGGGTGTTACACCCATGGGTTTCGTGGTAAAAGTGAGGCAAAGAGACCACTTGGAAGACCTAGGCATAGATGGGAGGATAATATTAAAACGGATCTTTGAGAAGTAGGATGGGGCATCAGTTGGATTGATCTGGCTTAGGATAGGGACAGTTGGCGGACTCTTGTGAATTAGGTGATTTTCGGAATGGCTGAGGACCTTTTGGCTTTTCAAGAGGGACTCAGCTCAGTGGAGTTGATTAGGTTTACATCTGTGCAGAAGGATGGGTAAGAGTATAGTTGCATGTGCTTTTCGTGACATTAGGCCAGGGAAAGGAACATCTTTTTGCGTTTTAAAAGTTCCGACTTCTCGTCGCTTTGGTGTGAAATACGACCAAAAATATTAAAGGAAGTAATTTCTTGTGTATGGTAATGTTGAGTCTGCACTGTCACTCTTAGAAAATAAAAGCACTGATTATGAAGCTTATTGAACAGAGACCGAAGAATACCCGTGGAACTGAGTAGACTTCTGGACACGATCCTGAGCCAGTTTAATCTTAACGTTATATATATATATATGTGTGTGTGTGTGCGTGTGTGTGTGCGCGCGCGATAAAACTGTCCCTCTGCGTAAACAAGATGCTCATCGTGAAGAGTAATGAGGCATAATATAGACGCTAAATGGAGGTGGGTGGTCAGTGGTAGTGTCGATCGTTTTCGTTGCGTACAGCATAGATTCGAAAGTTACGATGATTGGCGAACGAAAAATTGGAAGTGTTTTAAAGAAGCAGTCGGACCTAATCGAGGTATTATACCGCAGACGGATCGAGGAATCACTAAACATCTCACCCATGATAACCTGTGCCCCGTAAAAAATGCGCCTTCCAAATGCAGTTCTAGAACGTTACGCTGCTACGCCCTGCTAGCTGTGTTTTCCATACCAAAATCTTGTAATACTTCGTGTTTTATTCTGTATCCAAGGTACTTGATCATTTCAGTGAAAGAAGTCATCGAACAGAAGATGCGGAACAAAGATGAGGATCATTGGTATTGTCATTATAATAGGGCATTAGTCTATGTCTTGGCGGACATTTGCTGGCAGCATACACTGACTGCCGGGGCGTACAGGCTCTGTGTTGTTGGGTACAATAAAGGCTATAGAACGGAGAGGAAAAGCATTGAAAGGCAAATCCAGGGCATTGGATGATAAATGAGATTGTGTATACAAAAGGACGAAGAAACTGTGGCCCGTAAGTTGGTTAACGTCTCTTCGTAGGACTGACCTGGTGGCAAAAGAATTGAAAATTCTGAGACGTATCATGGTTGTGGCAGTTTGCGTCAGGTTTTGTGACCGCGGACTCCCAGGTTCGATTCCGAGGAATTCCTTGGATTTGTGGTGGACAGAGTGGTTGAATGGGTCAGGTTTTTCTCCGAGTGCTTCGGTTTTCCCGCCAGTTATCTTTCCACCAGTGTTTTTCGTTCGTACTTATTGCCATCCATAACTTGTACGTATAGGCCCTATACTGTATATAGCACAGACATTGAAAACGTCGCTGAATATAGGATAAAAATTGAAATTTCAGCAACCAGGAAAATGTACATTGAAAATTCAACTGATAATTTTGCCGTTTCCATCTCTGGCTCTGGTTTGCTGGATAACCCTGCCATTCATCCGCTTTTGTTACATTGATTACATTGTAACCCTTGAGGGTCACACTGAAATGGCGGTTTCGTAGAATATGCACGCCGTGAAGTTGCAGACCTCTAGGAAGATAGCTTGGTAAAAGAAGCATTATAGTAATAATACGACTCTGGGTGGACCTTTTTTTCGGCAGAGATCGGCAGTGTAATACCGACTGAAACATCTGTTATCGTCTGGTCCGTGTGCAGGTAACTCATAAGTTTAACATGTGATATCCAGTCCTGCTTATGTACACACACACACACACACACATATATGTACGCCATTGGAAGTCTCGTTGTAGCAGGTCTGAGCAGTTTAACCGTAATGTGGGGACAATCTTCATCCTTTCCATCAAAATTATACTATTTTTTCTCTAATACTTTTCTCGTTACTCCGTCATTCGGATTTCTCACCTGATCCCATTTGCGCAACATGAATGTCATTCTACGACTTCTGCTACTGCCTGCATGACAGACCGACTGTGGCTGGAAATAAGCTCCACAATGCGGTTTTGTTACGTCATGGATAAGATGCAACCTCTGCCGATGATGCAGGTGTTAACTGGCGTACTGAGGCTGGTGAAAGGATTGCGCATTGACAGGCGTTACCATGGCGTTCCCCCCACCCCCCACCCCCGCACGCGTGGTTGTGACGTCACACGTGGTAGCGCAACTCAACGAAGCGTTAGTTACTACGGACTCTCCATTCTCTTGGCGGTGTGTCCCCACCAGAACTGTGACGCGCCACAACTAGCGATCCAACGTTCCTCATTATGCCCTTCCCACCAGCGTGTTCATTCGCTCAGCTTCTTCGAACAGCATCTTAATGGTCTGCTAATCATCATGAAGGCGTTTATTTCTACAAAATACATAATAATTTTGAAAATGAACAATTTAATACTGAAGTTGAAGCCCATCCAGCTATGTAGGGATCTAAAGCTGCATCGTATCCAGAATTTATGATTCTCGCCTTTAATTTGTCTTGCAGTACATAAGAAACACAACTTCCTTTTCAAACTCCATATCGAAACGTTAGCTGACCAAGGAAGCGAGGGTTAGGCACTCATACCTGCTGAATCTCCACAGACACTTTCGTGTAAAATGGTTCGCTTCAGAAGCGTCACTGTTTATCGCGTTACAAACACGAAAAAGGATCCACGGAGTTTGTAACTAATGTGTTGTCCGCCCGTCTACTTCACGCCCCGCCCAACGATTTTAACGCAGGGTGTGACAGAATTACTTAGACATGGATGTAACTCGTTCAGAATATGTACGTGAGTAAATGTGACGTTTGATATTCCACTTTTGCCCCGCTTTAGCCACTCTTATTTCACAGCGGGTGTTGTGGTCAGTTCGCCGCACGTAGCTTTTAACCCTCGAATTCTGCGTGTGACATCTGCGTCCACATTACTACCAGACTGTTACTGTAGCGAATTTGTTAGCTTAGAGCCACTTGAACGGCGCATCTCTGAGTGACATATATCATTAATAATTATGACGAAGAGGGAATTCCACTGACATAGACATCAAGCGCTATGCCTCTTATGTAGTTGGCTTCATTATCGTAATATAATAAGTGCAGCCTGTAATGGGAAACTGGTATAGAAGGCAATTTGTAGTCGTGACGAAAAATGGAATCCCAGTTGTGAGCTGATGTAATCCGAGAATATATTTTCATAGCATTCCGTTTAAGGAAGAGCGCGTATAAGGATGGTCATATGTATGTACGGTCAGTAGAATGTTTGACCTGGAGAACCACTGGACATGTTTTGTTGGAATCTGGTATGGCAGTTGCAGTCCAATCGAAATCTGTACTCTTTTGTAGCTAATTTCGCGCCGTCGTTAAGAACATGCACGAAATTTAAGGTGAGGCAGCAACACTAACAGCACTAAAGAAATGCAAATAGCCCCGTAATTCTTGATAACTACAAGGTTTACTATTTTTTGGTATGCGACGCTTTGTAGTGTGTTAGAAGTTTACGAGCTCTTGGAGGAACTCGCTGCTCTATCTCCAGGGCCTTTTAAAGCCTACTGCTTGCTTACTCTTCTCCTTATTTCCTTGTCATCCTATTCACTGTTCAGTGTGACTCACTGTCACGCTTCTCTCGAATGACACACAGTATGATCCAGATATGATTCATTTTCGGGGAAGTTTAATTCGACAGATAGTTATGCTTGCCCCTCCATTTTGGGATTGGTGATCATGAAGTTTATTTGATTTGGTCTGTGAGCACGTCACCGTGCCTAAGCGCAGCTGGCGACGCTGAGAGCGCTGGGCAAGCGTTGTGGGAGTTTCAGTGTATAGTTGTTGTAGGAAAGGCTGATGCTTGAACCGTTACACGAGGCTGTCATTAATATTTTAAAAGTGTTTCGCGCTTGTTTGAAGCTGGGTGGCGACGGGAAGGACTCTGTCAAAATCAAGGAGGGAACACAGGGAGTAAGGACGGACCCGCGAGTTCTTTCAGGGAAAAGAATTCTGCTGGGGACTGTAAGATAGATTTCTTAGCAGTTGGCTAAGGACATCGAATCCCGTACCGGTCAGTATAGGGGACAGTCCTAAACCTGAGACCACCGAACCTGAAACTCCAGATCACAAGACAAACGAGACGCCAGCCCTGTGTACGCTAGTCGCAGGTAAAAGGTAATCTCTTCCGGGGGTGCCGAAACTCCTACAGTCAGGGCGAAGTAACAACACGGCCCGCCTAGAGCAGGTTCTGGCGGCGGTGGAAAATGTTTTCCGGCCCCCAGCAAGGGCAGACCATCTTCACATCAGATCGCAAAGACTGTCAGTTGCAGAGTGACCTGGCCGTGGTCTGAACGGGCTAATTTGTACAATCGATAAATAGCCTTACTACATAGAAATCAAACCAAACCAAAAAACACGTACAACATGGTCGGACCCGGGTAGTTTGTATCGGCTCACCCTTTCTCGACGGCACTGGTTAAGGACGCGTATACAAACCAGCACCGTCGATTCCGACTGGAAACCTTTTCTTTTTCCTGAGGATGGGAGATAACGTTAGCGAAGACGTCCAACCGGAACCAGCATCCAACCCAAACTTGTAGCATCCCAAGACACCAGGAATAAAGCAAACAGGCCACCCCTTGACAACCTTTATTCCACTGTATCTTATTTTCTTCTAGAAAGACATATGACCTGTACTATGCGAGCAGGAGTCACTTCGGACGACGAGTGGTGGGTTTCGTTTAGAAATCCACAGCGTGATCGATTACAAGGCTATCCTGTCCAACCTTTGTGATCACAATCTCCCTCTTCTTACTTTCTATCCCAAGTCGGATAAGCCTGCTGAAGCACCTTTTCGACATATTCCTATTAACACTTCCGCTCAAGACATCTGTGTTGCTTTCCAAAAGTTGGGCTTGGATGACGTTAGTACACCTGAACTTCCCACACTCAAGGGTCCAGCTACCACTCTTTCCCTATCCCTGTTTCTAGTGCCTCTGACACCCTGCCTGGATTCGCAAAGAACCTTTAGTCGTGCTGACATCCCCCACATTGTCATCAGAATTTGAAGAAGCCTGTAAGTCCCGGACTGACCATACGCGGTGTTTTTAACTGCCAGAGTTTTGATCTAATCTAGATCCACTGTGAACAGACCTCAAGATACATTTCTGAAGATGTTCCAGAGTGAGAATGAAAGCTCAGGTATCTGCAGTATCTTGTCATCTGGTCAGAGTCCAAACTGGGCTCGGTACCAGGTTGCAAGGGTCGGCGGCAATGAAAAAAATTGCCAGTGATCTCAGTAGGTTCAACACTAATTATCCTACCCACCTAACTTCTGGTGCTTTCCTATTGGTTCGCCTACAGCTTTGTCACGTTCCACTCTGTCTTTATGTTCGTAGAGTCAATTATGTCCGACTCTTTCATATTCAGGAGGGAGGCAGCAGGTCCCCCGAAACAAGTTGCTGCCAGACTACACGGAAAGGCATCCCATGACACAGTAATGTTCATGAACACTTCGAAATTCTGTCTGTTGATAAACTAATGCTCACTAGGCTAATTAATAAATTCCCTTCCCCCCATGGAACCCAAAGTTTCATTACCGTATTCACAACAGCCAGCCACAACGTTTGTGCTGCTTCATTTGCATTACATATTCTACAATCTGCAGCCTCGAATTAGTCGCCCATGAAGCTATATTTATGATCACTGTACACACGTATTTTCCCTGACCGTTTAAAAGTCTCATTAGTAAAACCACTTTACAAAAATTGAAAAACCTAGTATGACATATTATATGCCTATTTTCCTGTTAACTTTTTAAAAATATTTGACAAGGTTATGTACGTTGGATTAAGCCATCATTTACAAATTAATAGCATATTGATCGGAGGACAGTTTGACGTCAGAAAAGTCTTATCTACCGAAAATACTGCCTTAGAACTAACACTGTTCCATTCTGTTAAAATGAATGTTGGAAGAATTGTACTCTGTATCTCACGAACTGTTGGATAATCGCCCTTTTTGACATTGAAGGAACGTGGGCCAGGATAGCGTAGGCGGTTTAGCGACTCGCTACGGCCTTGACAGTGCAGGGATCGCATCTTGGTGGGGGGCGACATTTTCGGCACCCGTATAGACCGACCCTGGGGACCACCAGCCTACTTTACAATGCGTATGGGGTCTCTTTCCCGGGGTGAAGCGGCTGTAGCGCGGCGTTGACCACCGACGCCCATATAGCGCCGATGTTAAAGAAAGAGAAGTATACATGTACTCTCCCCAATTGCAAATTGGTTCATAATTCGTCTAACTCTGGAACAAAAAGACATTGATTTTCCAGAGAATCAGTTCTAGGACACTAAGTTTTCAACGTATTCTCAAGTAAACTTCTTCCAAGCACCTTATCAGAACCCGTAATGTGCGCTGATGACACCAGTGTCAATTCGTAGCAGGGGGTTGGATATTTCACGTAGTAAATGCCTTATTGCCAACAAGTTGGCCCTAAAGAAATGTATAATAAAACTTAGAACGTGTGCGTTACTTGATTGTAATTAAAGTATGTGGAAGGTCTCTTTATCATATTAACTGGTTCGCAATTATATGGAGCATGGTATACAGCTAGGTCGACGTATAACATAAGCGACATTGACACTCAGAGCAATACATTTATTTTGCCGGTTTTCACTGTGTAATGAAGTGTATATATATATATATATATATATATATATATATATAGGCGTTTTGGGTTATATCGGTATATTTTAGCATAAGGAACACCCTCCCGAAGTCTGGCACATTCCTCCTGGGACACCCTGTATATAT
>Ga0123355_10015828_pt1 | contig 11865 bp, 14 predicted proteins | sample TergutEmb28metaG_3_FD_89872 | JGI IMG/M metagenome (GOLD analysis project Ga0123355, IMG submission 89872) | Embiratermes neotenicus P1 segment gut microbial communities from Petit-Saut dam, French Guiana - Emb289 P1 | ecosystem: Host-associated > Arthropoda: Insects > Digestive system > Gut ... | reverse complement strand
TGAATTCCTTAATGAGCTGACCAGCTATCTGGACGGCGTCCTCGATGAGAAAACAAAAGTCGAGCTAGAAAATCATCTTTCCTGGTGCCACAACTGTTACGTAGTCTGCGACACTACCAAGAAGACCATCGAGATCTACCGCGACTCTCAACTCTACGAACTTCCCGAAGACCTCCGCGGCCGGCTACGCTCCGCCATCATGACGAAGTGTCAGCAGCAGAAACGGCGCGGACCGCAGAGCGTGTGAAGTCCATGCGAGCTGCTCCGCGGTTCGCGAGCGATCACTCTTCTCCGAAACACTTGTAATTTCTCCCAGCTCGCCAACGCAGGCTGCCGCTTGTTTTGTCGGCGCCTGGTGCTCGAGTTCTTGGGCGTTATTCGTCACTGGAGCCTTGCTGCGCTCACAGACGCCGAACTGCTCACGCAAGGTCAGGCTCCTAACCGGTCTTTTGCCCCGATTCGGTGTTTAGGACTGTGGCACAAGCGGACGAGAGGCCCGATCGAGAGCCTTGGTTGTGCTGTAAGTGCCATTAAAGTGAGAAGCTTCCGGCGATTGCGGCCCGCCAGGTGAGGCGAAGGAAAACCTAAACCTTTTTAGCAGTCGGTGAATCTAATTGGTTGAGTGATGGCGTGCGAGCTGTGGAGGGGGCGTCACTTTAGGTTTAAACAAGGTACTGGCATACACGCCCAGGTATGGAAGGTGGGTCATGATTGGAAAGGTGATAGATCTGTTTTTCGGTTGTAAGCACAGTCACTACAGCTTCCCCGTAACCGTTCGTCAGACCACGCGCCGCCCCCAGGCCGCTGCATTGACCGGAACCTACGTTGCTTGTCTTGATTGCGGCAAAGAGTTTCCCTACGACTGGCAGGCGATGAAAGTTATCACCTCCCCCGAGCGCCACGCCGAAAGAGTGGCGCAATTGGCCAAGCATACCGCATAAAGCACTCACTGCTGGAATAGTCCACCGTAAGAAAGCCTGCTCATCCCTCAAGGAGCCGCGAGTACATCTCGCGGCCTTTGCTTCTGCGGAAGAAGGATTCTTTCCCGCCCGGGTAAGTCCACTTTAGGCGGAACCTAAGTAAGGTAGAAACTCGATAAAAAAGCCCTGCCTTGCGGCGGGGCAAACTTACCGCGCCGGATACTCAGCCGGAACCGGCACCGCGAGGCGTTGGTCGATCCCTACAAATTCCCGTTCGCCGTATCCGGTATAAATCTGCCGCGGACGCGCGATCTTCTGCTCGGGATCATTCATCAGTTCCTGCCACTGTGCCAGCCAGCCGGCCGTGCGCGGAATGGCGAACAGCACCGTAAACATTTCCGGCCGGAAACCCATGGCCTGATACATGATCCCGGAGTAGAAGTCGACGTTGGGATACAGTTTGCGCTTCACGAAATACTCGTCTTCGAGAGCGATGCGCTCGAGTTCGAGCGCGATGTCAAGCTTGGGATTACGTCCGGTAACCTGGAATACCTGCTCCGCGCTCCAGCGAATAATCTTGGCTCGAGGATCGTAATTCTTGTAGATGCGGTGTCCGAAGCCCATCAGCTTGAGCTTCCCTTCCTTCACGCGCTTTATGTAGGCTGGGACGTTGTCTTTGCTCCCGATCTCATCGAGCATCCGGAGGACTTCTTCGTTGGCACCGCCGTGCAGCGGGCCGGCCAGCGCTGACGCCGCGGACGCAACCGACAAATACGGATCCGCCTCCGCGCTCCCCACCGAGCGCATCACACTGGTGCTGCAATTCTGTTCGTGATCGGCATGCAAAATGAAGAGAATGTCGAGCGCCCGCGCGATCGCAGGATGGGCTACGTACTTCGGCTCGACCATCTTCCACAGCATGTTCATGAAGTTCTCGGTGTAGCTCAGATCGTTGTCGGGATAGACGTACGGGAACCCGACGTTGTGCCGGTACGACATGGCCGCGATCGACGGCACCTTGCCGATAATGCGGATAATCTGATGCATGCGGTCCGATGGGCTGCGTACTTGCTTGGCATCGGGATACACGCTCGACAGCGCCGCCACCGTGGAGACGAACATCGACATGGGATGCGCCGAGTAGCGGAATCCCTCCATAAATTTCTTCGTGGTCTCGTGCAGCATGCTGTGGTGGGTGATGTCGTAGACCCACTGCTGTAATTCTTTTTCCGTCGGCAGCTCGCCGAACATCAGCAGATACGCCACTTCCAAAAACGTGCAGCGCTCGGCCAGAACTTCAATCGGATATCCGCGATAGCGCAGGATGCCCTTGTCGCCATCGATATAAGTAATCGCACTCTTACACGACGCCGTGTTCATATATGCCGGGTCGTAGGTCATGAGTCCAAAATCTTCGGGGGCGGTTTTTATTTGCCGCAAATCCATCGCCCGGATGGTGCCGTTCTCCACCGGGACGGTATAGGTTTTGTTGGTTCGGTTATCGGTAATGGTGAGGGTGTTCTCTGGCATATAGTGTCCGCCTTTATGCGTGCGCGTTTCAAACAAGCATAGACGAGGTTATGTCCGTTCCCCAAGCCGATTCTGTGATTAAAATCACGGCCGCCGGTGACCATATGGCGTACGGGTACGCGATGGTAACGGTTTCCGCTAATACTGCGGAGCATGCGACTCATGCCGACTTACTGCCCGGCGCGGAACTCAGGGCACATCGGTAATCATGCGCGAGGTGGCTCGAAATTCATGACAGCCCCGGAATTCGACAACATTCCGGGTTGCATCGGCGTCGCGGTACCTGGTCGCAATCGTAGCCCTCACCGGCAAAACGAAACCGCTGCCTCAAAATGGCTCCTTGGCCCGAGTCCGATTGGGAGCTGCGCACCGTGCCGATGGCAACGTTAACCCCGTCTGAGACTCGCCGGATTTCGTACTCCAGCATCGCAGTATCAACTTCCAGGTTCTGGTAAGCCCCGCTGGAGCCCTGACTAAAGTCATTGGACCTCTCCAGCGCCTGCAACTTGAGGTAGATGACATATTCGCAACCCCTGGATTTGGCTCCGTCGAGCGCCTGGCTGCCGGGTAATACGTCCAGTCCATCTGCGTGCAAAAGCAGATTCAGCTTCCTGTCGGACTTGTGGTGATTCAGCGCCTTCACCAGGGCGTCGCGGGCCTGAGTCGCCTGGTTATCGTCGTTGCGGACGTTGAGCAGAGCTACGGCGATGCGCACCACTGTCGGTTCTCCCTGGGGGAGCGCCGGAAGACAGGAAAGGCCGAGCAGAGCGGTTGGCAGCAGAATAAACCGGGCGCATAGGCGCGCCCCATTGCCCAGGGAATCGACGGAAACCATCCTAGCTCCTGGGAACGTGAATGCTTGCGAAAACGAAAAACCGGCGGCCGGAGCCGCCGGTTAGCCTTTCGGCTAGTTCGAATCGTCGCGCCGTTTGAGGGTTGGACGATCGTCGTCGTTGCCCTTGCCGTTGTCGGAGGTGTCGCTCGTGTTCGCCGTCCGCCGCAGGCTCGGTTTGTTCGCATCCTTCTGATCGAGCAGCTTATGCTTGTTCTCAATGGCTGCCAGCCGGGCCTTGACTTCGTCGAACTCCGACGTCGTCACAATGTACTGCGACTTGGCGGGGAGAATCTTGCGGATTTCGTCCTGCGATTTCGCAATACGGTCCGCATTCTGCGGGTGCGTATCAAAAGCTTTCGAAAGCGTGCCCGGCTTCTTCTTCTCCATGGCCTGCACTTTTTCGAAGAAGGAGACGAATGCCGACGGATCGTATCCGGCGCGGTACATGTACTCGATGCCGAGATAATCGGCCTCTGCTTCGAATCCCCGCGAGAACTTCAGAATGCCGAGCATTCCCGCTAGACCCGAGGTCTCGTACGCCGCGTACCCAATGCCGCCGCCGAAAAAGATGAAGGGCAGCGAGGCGATTTGCATAAGATTGGCGCGGCTGATTTCGCGAGCCGCGTGGCAGGCTGCAACGTGCGCGATTTCGTGCGACATCACACCGGCAACTTCGGCTTCTTCATCGGCGGCGAGAATCAGGCCCGAGTTCACGTAGAAGAATCCGCCCGGCAGCGCCATGGCGTTGACCACATCGGAGTCGATGACTTTAATCGTGAACGGAACCTGCGCGTCGGAATTGCGCACCAGGTTCTGACCGATGCGGTTGACGTATTCGGTCACCACCGGATCGTTCACCAGCTTCACTTGCGCTTCGATTTGCTGAGCGAATGAGCGGCCCATGGCAACCTGGCGCTCGACGGAATACCAGTTACCTACTCCGCGTCCGCATCCTACGTTGCGGTTGCCAACTGCATCCACGTCGTTCTTGCCGCCGTCATGTTTGATCTGGTTGTCATCCTGGGTCGGCAGAGCACCGGGATCTTTCTGGGGAGCGTTTTGCACGTCGCCCGCTTTGGGCTTGCCGGCATCCGGATCGGAAGCCGGAACCTGGGGTTGCTGCTGTGGCTGAGTTTGAGTCGGAGTCTGTGTTTGCGGGGGAGCCTGGGTGGGATCCTGTCCCGTACTCGGAGTCTGTGTTTGTGCGAACGTCCAGGGCCCTGCGCTGAACGCCGCCAATGCCACCGCGCTTGCCAGCCATCTGAGCTTCATAGGACACTCCTCATTAGCCCGATTATACGCCTGGTGCGAAGACACCGAGCCCCTAATCTTGGCTGATCCCTTAGACGCCCGCCTCCATTTCCGGGTTACCTATAAACCCGGAAATCAAACGGGAAAGTGCAGCCGGAAGTACCACCCCCGCAGGGCATCACCCCGGTTGCCGCGGCTTCCGGGGAGGGAGCTCCAGTTATCTAACCCGAGGCAGCGTGGGCCCGCGAAATCCCATTGATTTTCTCGGATTTCAGGCCTACCATTTCGGCCCATGGAGGGTCCGCGATGATCCCCTCTGCCTGTCTCCACAAGCATATTTTGTTGTTGGTTGCAGTCAGCGTGCTGGCCACTTTCGCATTTTCCCAGGCGCCGCCGAAATACGATCCTGCCACCGAGACCACGCTCAAAGGCACGGTCGGGGAACTGAAGCTGGTTCCCCCTTCTGGTCCCAAGCCGATCGCAATTCTGATCACGAAAACTGGTCCGGACAAAGACAAGGACGCCGTACAGGTGTTCCTCTGTCCAAAGAGTTTTCTCGATCAGCTGGGGATCTCGTTCAAGACTGACGAGTCGGTCCAAGTCATCGGCTCGAAGGTCAAAAAGGACGGAGCCGACCTCATCCTCGCCCGGGAAATTGTCAAAGGCGGCGAAACCCTGACCTTCCGCTTCCAGGACGGCAAGCCGGCCTGGTAGCGAAAGAGCGCACCAAATCGGAAGAACAAACGCCTACGCCACCCGTGCGTTCTGTTGCACGCTCTACCCAGTCGCACGATCAACGTCTTTGCCTGTCTTCGCCTGTCTCTTCGGCGGAGAACGGTAAGCAGTACGCCAGCCAAGGCCACGCCACGATGTCAGTCGTAATACTCCAGCCCCAAATGCGTGATCAGTTCCTCGCCCTTCAGGTGTCGCAGCGTGTTCTTCAGCTTCATCAGCTGGATAAACAAGTCATGCTCGGGATATAACCCCGGCACCGTCATCGGAGATTTGAAGTAGAAACTGAGCCACTCCTGGATTCCGATTCCCTTCAGTTCCGAGCAACGCTGCGCCAGATCGAGGAACAGAACCAGATCAAGCACGATCGGCGCGGCCAGGATCGAGTCGCGGCACAGGAAGTCGACCTTGATCTGCATGGGATACCCGAGCCATCCGAAGATGTCGATGTTGTCCCATCCCTCCTTGTTATCACCGCGCGGCGGGTAGTAGTTGATGCGCACCTTGTGGAACATGTTTCCGTAAAGCTCGGGATAGAGCCCGGGCTGCAGGATGTGCTCGAGCACGCCCAGCTTCGACTCTTCCTTGGTCTTGAATGATCCGGGATCGTCGAGCACCTCGCCATCGCGGTTGCCGAGAATGTTGGTCGAGTACCACCCGCTGAGGCCGAGCAGGCGGGCCTTGAAGGCTGGGGCCAAAACGGTCTTCATCAGCGTCTGCCCGGTCTTGAAGTCCTTGCCGCAGATCGGAGCCTCATTCTTGCGCGACAGTTCCAGCATGACAGGCAGGTCGACAGTCAGGTTCGGCGCGCCATTGGCAAATGGGACACCTTCCATCAAGGACGCGTAGGCATAGATCATGGAGGGCGCAATCATCTCGTCGTTGTCGTTGAGAGCCTTCTCGAACGCCTTGGCCGACTGATGCGCAGCGGTCGGCTCAATATAGGATTCGGTCGACCCGCACCACATCGTGATCAAGCGGCTGGCACCACTCGACTTCTTGAACTGGCGGATGTCGTCGCGCAATTGCTCGGCCAGATCCATTTTATTCTTGCCCTTTTTCACGTTCGGTCCATCGATCTTCTTGACGTAGTTGTGATCGAAGACGGCCGGCCGTGGCGTAATCGAGGAGAGGAACGGCTTTAACTGCTCGAGCAACCGGTAATCGAGGACGCCTGCGTTGGTGGCGGCTTCGAACATGTTGTCTTCGAAAATGTCCCAGCCCGTGAACACCAAGTCATCGAGCCCGGCGAGCGGAACCAATTCCTTCACCTTGGGCGAGCGGCCGTCGGTGCGCTTGCCCAGGCGGACGGTACCCATCTGGGTCAGCGAGCCGATCGGTTGGGCCAGGCCTTTGCGGACGGCCTCGACACCGGCCACGAATGTGGTCGCCACCGCTCCCATCCCGGGGAGCATGACACCCAACTTTCCCTTGGCCGCTTCGACGGTGCCAGTATCCGCCACCGCTGGCTGGGAACGCCGGCTGCTACTGCTGCGGGCGGCCAGCTTCATCTCGCGGCCGGCGCGTTCGGCATGGGCCAAAGCCGTCTGGCGGTGCTCGTGTTCACGCGCGGCAGAAGCGGTTGCGAACTGTTTGCGGTGGCGGCGGCCGTCGGCATCCCACCAGTCGGCCATGAATACTCCGGGGCGTTTCTGATACATGAAGGTGTCCTCTCATGGTGACGGTGGCTAGTCACCGCCACCGTCACCAAAACTGGCCATCATCTCACGCCCGAAGCGATTTGGCAAACTCAAGACAGAGGCAAGACAGGGAAAAGACTGGCAAATGTAGCCGAGCCGCCCATGACCATCAAACGGCTGAAGATGACGGGGACGCTCTGAGTGACAAGGGTTTTCTGTGGCTCCATGACTGCAGTACCGAATCCACACAAATCGCGTCGATAGAAACTTTGCATTGGACCTTGCCCCACTCTCGTGGCATAGTGGAATCACTTCGCCAACCAGCTCGGTCAGCTGGTTCCCGCGAAGTCGCTGATTGCGTGCCGGCCGCGTTTGCGGCATCGACAATCTCCTGACCTTGTCGTTCTCCACCACAAACTGAGCCCATGCCGATCTGCGCTGGCGCGGACCTGCGTGCTCGTCAGCTTGCCCTCATGGAGGGTAGACAGGAGATGCTATGACTCCGATTCGCAAATACGTGTTCGCCACCCTGCTGGCCTTCGCCAGCCTGAACCTTGCGCCTGCATCCGCTTCCGCCGAAGGTCCGGCGAGCGGCAGGTTCAAACTCACTCACAATGTGCATTGGCAGAATGCGATGGTTCCCGCTGGGGAGTATCGCTTCACTTATGTGATCGGCGGAGCGTCCGGCCTGCTGACGCTCACCAGGATCAGTGATTCTGGTGCGGGATTTATCTTCCTGGTGACGGACACGGATGAGGTTACGCCTTCCGGAGGAAGCCGTCTTACGCTGGAAAGCACGGCGCAAGGCACCTACGTCAGCGCGCTGCTCCTGCCACAGTCGGGGACGACGCTGCACTTTCGAGTACCGGCGCACGCCGAGAAACAGATGGCGCGGACGGGTACCACGGTCGCGTCTGCTGGACAGTAAACTTTGAACCAATGGCCCAGAACTACCCGGGGGCGGATACTCCAATAGGTATCGCCCCCGATTTTCTTGCTGTGGGCCGCTCGCGGTTTGCGCTCGCAACCGCGGGCTCTGGTTTCAGCCAGAACGGAAGAGTCCGAGTGCCACTCGCGCGGTAAAGTCACCAGTCAAGCAATCGCGGTATCCCATTTCACTCATTGCGACCAAAGCGGGAACCTTTCTGCTCTATGGGACGAATTCAGGTTTATGTTGGCTGAGCCTGCGAATTCCCGCGCACGTCATCGCTGAGCACGATGGCTTCGGCGATTTCTTTCATCGGTTTGCGCTTTTGGCGGCTCTGGCGCTGGATGGCGAGATAGGCCTGCTCTTCGTTCAGACCTAGATCGCGCTGCAGAATGCCCTTGGCGCGCTCGACAATCTTTCGCGTCTGCAACTGCTCGGTGAGCGTGAAGTTGGCCTCTTCCAGTCGCGCCATTTCGATCTCGGCGCCGACCAGGAATCCGATGGCCGAGATCATGCGAATCTCGCGCCGCCGGTAGACATGGTGTTGCCGGTGCTGCAGGTTGATGACGCCTACGACTCTGCCGCGGCACATCAGCGGCACCGACAGAAACCCCTCGTAACTGTCTTCCGGCAATTCGTGGAAAAATTGAAAGCGCGGATCGAGTGCCGCCTTTGCCGGAATGGCAACCGGTTCGCGATGCTTGGCGACCCATCCAGTAATCCCTTCCCCTACGCGCAATTTCAGGCGATCGACCACGTCGGGATGCGGATTCTTGGAAGCCCGCAGCAGGAGTTCGTCGCCTTCGAGAACGTAGATCAGGCAGGAGTCGCACTTCACCAGCGCAGAAGCAAAATCAACCACGCGGCTCAGAACCTCATGAAAACCGTCCGCTGTAACCATGCGGAGGGTGATCTCATGAAGCACATCGACGGGTGAGTCCTCTACAGCGAGAAACGAGTCCATGCAATACATTATTGATTTGGTAGAGATTAAGTCCAATTCTAAATTTTGATGGCAGGGATAAAGGATTTCCTTGCGGATTGTTACCAAGGTTTAACATCTTTTCACGGTTGGGTCGCATCGCCCCCGTTTTAGTGGAGGACAAGCAGGGCCCATCGCTCTGCGGACAAGGTTGCGGCCAGTCGATTTAGCGGGCTGGGATGGCTAGAAACCAGATCAGCATGCCGAACAGAATCAAAGCACCCAGAAGCGAAAAAAGAGTGTGCAGAGGGTGAAACTGGAAGAACGGGTTACGTCCGAAACGATTCCTTGTCGCCAACATGGGACCTCCTCTTGGGCGCCCTTGCGCGCCGGCAACGGACGGTCTTGTTGGTTCATTGTCCCACTTTCAGCCGGACAGTTCCAGTTCTTCACGGGGCTGTGATGCACCCATGCCATGCCTGAAAACATAGCGATCGTGACCAGGCGTCGAGTGGCTTTGGACTGCTGACCTCGGTCGAATCGGCCAAAGCGGGATTGGCGAGCATGCGGGATCTGGCACGGCGGGAAAACTCGACCAGGCGGCCGCAGCCGGCGGTCGAAAGATCGACATGCGCATCCTGGATGTCACGAAATTCGACACCATCCCCGGGCTCGCAGAAGCCGTGCTTCGCGACTACGGGCAGATCGACGTTCTGATCAACAACGCCGGATTCGCCGTCGCTGGATTCGCCGAAGACATTCAGGCGCGACGAATTGCGCCTGCAGTTCGAGACCAAATTCTTTGGCGCCGTTGCCATGACCAAGGCGGTGTTGCCGTGAAAATGATCGCGAACGATCGTAAGATCGACGGATCGTAGTAGCGAGTCCCGTGCAGCGGGGCACCCGGGGATTGCGGGTAACTCGTCAACCCGGTACGCGCTGCTATTTGTCGAGCTCGACGGGCTTGACCGGCAAGTCCCAATGCGCGTCGAGGATTTCGAAGCGCCGCTGCTCCTCGCGAGTGTAGGTGTCCTGGTCGGGCCAGAGCTGTTTCTTCAGCCCATCTTCATCGAAGGCTTGGTTGGCAACCGCAGCGTTCTTGAAAACGATGGTGACGCGGTAATCCCAGCGCCCGTCTTCGGTGGTGTGATAGCGAGGCTGGTCCATCCATACCTTCAGCATGCGCCCCATCTCGACTTCTTTCTTGAGCAGCGGATAATGATTCTTCTTGAACAGCTTCAGGAATTCGTCGGCATGTCCCCACTTGGTTTTGTAGTAGTACTCCACCACGAAAGGACGGTCGGAGGCAGCGGGCGACTGCGCCCTCGAGGCGACCGGAAGGGCGGCAACGATGAGTAAGAGTCGAGCGACCATGCGCCGGCTGGGGGTCACTGGATTGCTCCTTGAGAGGGAATGCTTTCGCTTGTACACCAAGTACGGAATGTCATCAAGGGCTTCGGGTCGAGCCAAATGCGAGGCCGAGACGAGCCTCCGCCACAGCCGGGGGACGCCGGCGCGATGAGGTTTCGAGCAATCAAGGACAGATCGTCACAACTGGCGCGCCCGAGGGCTGACGCCTCCTAGTCCTCGGCAGTCCGCAACCGGTTCTGCCAGTGACTCCACAGGAACCAGAGAATCCCGGCGACCAGGACCACTCCAATGAGGGCATCGAATTTGTGGAAGTACTTGCCCAATTCTCGCCAGTTTTCCCCCAGCTTCATGCCGAGCCACGCCAGGGCGAAACACCATGGCCAAGATCCGAGAAAAGTGTAGATGTGAAAACGCCCACGGGGCATACGGGCGACGCCGGCCGGCAGCGCAATAAACGTCCGGATCACCGGCAGCAGTCGGGCGACCAAAACCGCCAGGTATCCCCAGCGCGCGAAGAAGCGGTCGGCCCAATCGAGTTCGCGGTGGCCCATCAGAATCCAGCGGCCATAGCGCTCCACCAGCGGTCGGCCGCCGTAGAACCCGATTTCATAGGCGACCAACGACCCCAGGTTGCATCCAATCGCACCCGCCGTGGCGACCCACAGCAGATTGAATCTTCCCTGAAATACCAGGTAACCAGCGAACGGCATGATCAATTCCGAAGGCAGCGGGATGCAGGCCGACTCGATCGCCATCAAGAAAACAATGCCGGCGTAGCCGGTGGCAGCAATGATCTTGCTGATGAAAACGAACAGGATTCCGAGTATCTTTTCCGTCATGGGAAGGCAGGGACCAGAGGCTATCGATCAGTGGCCAGTAAAACCTTTCGAACAGGTGCTTGCAAGAGACGACATCTCATTCAGTGTAGCGGAAAATAGTGTCGACTGTGCGTGATGCTGAAGCAGCCCCCTGGTCCCGATCTCCTAACCAGGTAAATCAGGCAGGCTCGCCTCCGGGGCCACTTTCACGCGCAAGGTCTGATCGAGGGACCATCCCTAAGACCTCAGGACCTCGGGTGCATGCTTCGGATATCCACCCTGCCAGTCTGATTGGCAATCCAGGCTGATCCGTTGCTATGATGAGCGCCATCGTCGAACAACGGAGAGGATCCTCATGCCCCGCGGAGTCATTGCCCGTCAACCGGCCCGAACCGGCCACCAGGATAAAGTTCGTGCCGTAAGCGGCGCCGCGGCCCGTCGGCCGAAGGGCAAGCCAACGGCGAAGCTCCAACCCCGATCGAGCCCTGCCTCGAAGAAGAAAGGCCCCCAAACAGGGAGCAAATTCAAAGGCTATAACCCGCTGGCTCCAGACCGGGTGGCGGAGATTCTCAAACGTCTGAATGAGCTTTATCCCGACGTGACCTGTGCCCTGACCCATCGCAATGCGTGGGAATTGTTGGTCGCTACCATCCTTTCGGCGCAATCGACGGATGTCAACGTAAACCGCGTGACCCCGGAACTGTTTCGAAAATATCCCACGGTCGAGGCATTTGCGGCGATCACTCCCGAGCAACTCGAGCCTGACGTGCGTTCCACCGGATTCTTCCGCAACAAATCAAGGTCCGTCGTGGGCGCGGCCAAGAAGATTGTTTCCGACTTCGGCGGCCAGGTTCCCGACGACATCGACAAGCTGTTGACCCTGCCGGGCGTGGCACGCAAGACGGCCAACGTCGTCCT
>Ga0123355_10015827_pt1 | contig 11865 bp, 17 predicted proteins | sample TergutEmb28metaG_3_FD_89872 | JGI IMG/M metagenome (GOLD analysis project Ga0123355, IMG submission 89872) | Embiratermes neotenicus P1 segment gut microbial communities from Petit-Saut dam, French Guiana - Emb289 P1 | ecosystem: Host-associated > Arthropoda: Insects > Digestive system > Gut ... | reverse complement strand
GTTGGAACGAGGATGTCGGTTTCGTCATTGCTGAGATGATTGGTGTGACAGAAGGTGCAGTATTAGAAACGATTTCTAAGGCGGTTAGCGTGGGCTTCTTTAATGGGGACATGTTCAGTCGCTACAAAATCTTGACATCAGCAGGGATACAAAAACGCTATATGTTTGTCGTGAGAAATTCAAAGTTAAAGCGCGAAAGTATTCATGAGAATTACCAGCTGCTAGTTTCTTCCGAAGAAAGTACCAAAAGTTCCGAAGAAACTTTGAAACCTTCCGAAGAAACAAATGAAAATACGGAAGAAAGTACACAAAGCATAGCAAAGCATAGCAAAGAATATAAAAACTCTTTTTCGTCCCAACCGCAACCGGTTGGCGACGAGGAAGCAGCTTCAAATTCAAAAAAACTGAGCAAGTCACGAAAAAAACACAAGTACGAACATGATAGTCGATATTACAAAGCCGCCGCATGGTTGCGCGATGCGATAAAAAAGACTGCAAAAAAAAGTGTCCGTGACCCAACAGAGAACAATTTGCAAGAGTGGGCTGATGATTTCAGACTTTTAGCAGAATACGACAATATCCCATGGAGTGACATACGCGATGTCTTGATGTGGACAATGGCAGACAGCTTTTGGTGTACAAATATTCAAAGTGGGAGAAAGTTCCGCGAACAGTACACCCAGCTTGTATCAAAAATGACCCAATACCAAGGCAGTGGTAAAAACGATGTTGCTACTCACGAGAATACGGGCTATGAGATGGCTGTAGATGTCATAGCCAGGCAGGAGGCTAAGTATGCAAAAAACGGGGTTAAATAACCATGATGCCGAAGTCCTAGCATTGGCGTCAATGTTGTCTGACAACACAGTCATCATTGACGCTGTGTCAATCACAGCAAAGGACTTTTATAGCCCTGCACACAGCGAAATATTCAAGGCAATCACAGACTTATACGCAAGCGGCACGCCTGTAGACATTGTTACACTTATTGGTGAAATAGAGCGTCGTGGCGCACTAGATGCTATTGGTGGGCGCGAAAAAATTATGGAGCTTGCCGCTGCGTTCTACACGTCTGCAAACACAAGTCACCATATCCATGAGATAAAGCGATGCGCAGAGGTACGCCGCGCCTCATTTGCCCTCTCAGAGATGTTAAAGGAGCCGGGGGTAATAACTGCTAGTCAAATAAGGCAGATTGCTGAAGACATGGAGATATCAGGCGCAGCGACCTCATATGAAGATATAGCAAACTCAGAAATTTACGGATTCGTTGATAGATTGCGCATACCTTCTCCGACAATAAGCACAGGATTCAAAATTCTTGATGGTATAACAGGCGGGATACGGCGCAAGTGTGTTTTCACAGTAGGGGCGTATGCGTCAACTGGCAAGACAGCTTTTGCACTCAACGTTGCCGCCAACCAAAAAATGCATGTGCTTTTTATTAGCTTAGAGATGTCACCCGAGGCCATTTTCCAGCGGATAGCAGCGACAGCGCTAAAAATCGATTACGGGCTTGTCCAGAAAAAAAAACTCACAGATGCCCAATTTGACGCAATTGAAAAACATGTAAATGACTTAAAGGGCCGGTTCTACTGCATCAGCGATAAGTATTTTGTTGAGCAGCAGATGGACATCGTTGCAAACATTAGGCCTAGCCTAGTCATCGTGGATTTTGTGCAGAAAGTGCGTACCCACCGAAGACTTGAATCACGTCGAACAGAAATTGAATATATAAGCGGACTGTACAAGCAAATGGCAAGTCAATATGACTGTGTTGTAATGTTGCTGTCACAACTCACTCGCCCAGAAAATAGAGCCGCCAAAAACTTCAAGCCCACTATGGCATATCTAAAGGAATCTGGTGCGCTTGAAGCAGATGGTGACTATGTTGCCATATTGCACCGTCCCTATGTCCTCAGCAAGGATGATAGCATCAAGAAAGAGGATGGGTATATCCTTATTGACAAGAACAAGTATGGCGAAACAGGGCAAATAAATCTGCACTTTAAGGGTGCATATCAGCAGTTTTATGAGGTAGAAACAAAAAATGGCCCTAAAAGTTGGAGCGAGGTTTCAAAGGAATTAAAGCATATCAAAAACGATGATTTGCCGTTTTAGGGGGTTCACAACATGCACAAGAATATGGCAGCACTGCAAGAGAGTATACAAAAAACAAGGATACAATCGCTTAGTGACCGTGCGAAACAAATGGAAATCCATGGCACAGACAGCATCTATAAACAGTACAGTGCTGGCAAAATGCGCATTTATGCAAAAGGATTGCCATGGGAAGAGGAATCTTTGGAGATTGACATGCTGGCAAAAGGTCTTGGCTTGTGATGAGAGGGTGGACACAGATAATGCCTAATAAATACCGCAACATAAAAACCACAGTTGACGGCATTATATTTGATTCAAAAAAAGAGGCAGCCCGGTATCAGGAATTAAAGCTACTTGAAAAGGCTGGAAAAATATTCTGCCTTAAGTTGCAGCCAAAGTTTTTGCTTATTCCTAAAACTACAAAGCGCAGGTCAGTCACATATACAGCTGACTTCTGCTACAAAGAGCCAGTTGAAGCAAGTATAAACAAAAAAGGGTTAGACTTCCACGCTGTCACCGCTGAGTATTGTCATGGAAAGCGAGTTGTAACCGTAGTAGAAGATGTGAAATCCCCGGCTACAGCAAATAATCAGGCCTACATCGTCAAGCGAAATCTGTTTGAGTATCAGAATCCAGATGTAGAGTTTAGAGAAATTTTGTGAGGCGCAACAATGCTTGATGTAAATCGGCTTTATCACATGGATTGCATGGAGGGTATGGCATATTTTCCAGATAAGTATTTTGAATTAGCTGTTGTTGATCCGCCTTATGGGATAAACGCCACCAAAATGGCGATGGGTAGCAACAAAAGGGGCCTGGATGGGTATCCGAGTGTCAGCTCCGCCGAGCGACTGAGAAAAGGAAGGCTTAACGCTGGATCAGGAAAGCTAAAAGACCGCGCCCTTAGCACAATGTGTTGCGATTGGGATTTTGCACCGCCGACTCAAGAGTACTTCAATGAGCTATTTCGGGTTTCGGTTAATCAAGTCATATGGGGTGGAAATTATTTTAAGTTGCCACCAACACGTGGGATTGTTGTATGGGACAAATGTCAGCCGTGGGAGAACTTTTCTCAAGTAGAAATGGCGTGGACTTCCTTCGACAAGCCGGCTGCATTATTCCGGTTTTCGAATACAGGAGGCGCAAACTCAGAACGCAAAATCCACCCCACTCAGAAGCCAGTAGCCTTATATAGCTGGATACTGGGAAAGCTTGCAAAGCCAGGGGATAAAATTCTAGACACGCATGTTGGCAGTGGTTCGTCGCTAATTGCGGCTTATATTAGCGGGTATGACTTTGTTGGATTTGAGATTGACAAGATATATTGCAATAAGGCAGCAGCAAGGCTGAATGAGGCAATGAACCAGATATCGCTAAGAGAGGTATAGCAATATGGATATAGTTTTAGCGAACGTAAAAAGTGCCGTGCATAATGAGTTATTACGCGCATCTAAAACACATGGAGCAACAAACAACAGCCCTCATGAGAGTTATGCAATTATTCTCGAAGAATTCGAAGAGGCTTGCGAGGATACAGGCAGCTTTGATGAGGCGCTGAGGGACTTCTGGAAGCATGTAAAATCTAATGATACAACAGCGCAGTACAGGATCCTAAGCACAATGCAAGACCTTGCAGAAACCGCTGCAGCTGAGTGGATTCAGGTAGCAGCAATGTGCGAAAAGGCTATGCGACAAAGGGAGGATTGATTACTATTACAATAACCAAAGAACAACTGGCCGCCATGCTGGACGGGCGGGAGTATGGGAAGGAATTGACCAATGATGAAGGAAAATTGGCCAAACAAAGCGGCCTAGTAGTAATTTTTGGTGCATCTGATGATCTGATGCAAATTGTAGGCGCTGAGTGTGCAGAAGTTGGTTGTTACAAAGGTGGCACTGCATATTTTTCAGCAACCGGATTATTTGAAAGCGAGTGCTCAGATGGGGATTGTCAATATGCTGAAAATATCCGCGCCAAATGCAAAACCATAGACGCTATCTGGTGTCCACCCACCGGCGCCTCTTGGGCATACGAAACTGATATTCCACATGCCACATTTAAAATTTACGAAGATGATGAGCTTTATTGTACTGGGATTGTATTTGAGTTGGCGGTGTTGAAAGTGGATACAAAACCAATGAACAATTTTGACAATTGGAAACAGCGACTAACTCCAGAAGACCTTATGCGAAATGGCTATCATGCAGGGGATGACTATAAAGTCGCCATATTGCCATGTGTCAGTGTTTGTCCGGTTCATAACTGTCCACGTAAAGACGAATCATTTACCGGACATGACGCTATCTGCAATGATTATTTTATGGAGTGGGCGGAATCGTGCGATGAATAAACCAATCCTGGACCCATGCTGCGGTGGCCGTATGTTTTGGTTTGATAAACAGAATCCGCATGTAGAATTCTGTGACAAAAGAGTGGTGACAAAAATGATGGTTGGTAAAGGCCGAAACGCAAGAGCATTTGAGGTTAATCCAGATACCGTAGCGGATTTTAAGCACCTGCCATATGACGATGAGCAATTCTACTTGGTCGTGTTCGACCCGCCTCATTTACTGCGAGCCGGGAAAGAAAAATCATACATGGCCCAAAAGTACGGGATATTACCAAAAGATTGGCAATCAGAAATACGTGCCGGTTTTCACGAGTGCATGAGGGTGCTTAAGCCCTACGGTACGCTAATTTTCAAGTGGAATGAAGTACAGATTACTGTCTCAGAAATCAAAAAAGCTATCGGTGTGGATCCGCTATTCGGCCATATATCTGGCAAAAAATCCAATACGCACTGGATGACATTTATGAAGTTGCCAGAGGTGGACGTATGAACCAAAAACGTAAGTTGTCACATATGCATCACAGTTTGCGACATAAAAGGTGAAAAAGATGGCTAAATTCGATTATATGAACTTTTACGGTGCAGCGGATATAGAGTTCGTTGTGCACGCAAAACAATTTTCAAAAGAGCAAGCCATAGCACTGTTCATACATGAAAACATGGCTGGGTATACACGAGACCGACTTAGAGAGCCAACAGCAGATAACATAGAGCAGCACCATGTCCGTTACTATGTGCGTGAACCTTTTGGCTGTGGGTTAGGTAGCAGCGATGGGTGCTACTCATTTTGCAGCGAGGATTCCCGCGGCAGTTTTCCAGTATGGACAATAGATTTTGCGAAATTAAGACAGAGGAAAACATCATGAATCTACTAAAATTTTCACCAAGCGGTCAAGAACCATCTGCCAACTGTTGCACCGTATATGAGCAAGGTATGACTGGGTGGAGTGGCTAATGGGCTTCCCGGAGGGCTGGACGGAAACCTAGGCTGGCCACCAGAGCCAGATATCCCGCGCCTTGCGACCGGCATAAAGCACCGAGCCAACAGACTAAAAGCTCTAGGTAATGCCGTTGTGCCTGCACAGGTATATCCTATTTTAGCTGCGATAGCGGAAATTGAGAGGAACATTTAGGATGATTGGTGGCGTGTTCGCGGTAATAGTCATTGTTCTGTGGTTCGTATCAGCGACTGGGATATTTATATCATTGGGGCTATTAATCTTACTTTTGGAGGGTTGGCTTGATGAATGAAAAACGATTTATGGTGAAAGTACAATCGGATAATGGAGAGCAGATACAGGGTTATTACGCATTTATTCCTAAGTCTGAATTTTGTGTACGCGACAGACATTTAATCTATTACACAACACAAGATGACCCTGACGATTTATGCTGCAGGCTAGTTGACCCCGCCAAAGTTGAAGCTGTTCCAATTGCGGTTGAAAGGATATCAACACACGAAAAGGGCCTGCTTGTAGGCGATTGCCCGAACTGCAAGACATCTCTGACTTCAAATAGAAACAGTAAATATTGCAACTATTGTGGCCAACGATTGGACTGGCAATAGCATCTGGAGGATGAGCAATGGAGCAAAAAAAGATAATCAAGCGTATAGCTGGACTTGTACTGGTTTTAATAGTATTTCTTGGAGCATCGCTAGTTAACAGACAAACAGCTATGATAATTTTTCGCATTTTGCAACCAGATTTGATACCACAAGAACCTAGCGAGTTACTTGCAATATTAATGGGTATCATTTTTGTACTATCTGCCTGGGCGCTTGGAGTGTTAATCATTGCTTTCATAGTGCTAGCTGCATGGCTTTTTAGCTAGAAATGAGGTTTAGTGATGACTTTTAAAGTATGCTGTAGTGCCAGCAACCACATGGTGGATTTGTATCTTGACCTATATAACCGATACACCGGCAGGATGGCAACCATGCTCCTTGGTACAGAGGTAAATATATGGCTACTCAATGCGATAGGTGCAGTATTTTTAGCCGTGGGGCTAGTGCTTTTATACAGGCTAACGCTGAGATGGAAGCAGACAGTGTATGACTTTGTACAGCATTTGCCTTTCGTGCAGAAAACTGGAGAGCATAGGCCAAAGGATAGAGTCGTGGATGCGCCGGCACAAGACCGGCAGGACAGAAAGGATGCAGGCTAGTTGGAAAGATTGACTATAGATAATGGCGCAGGATTAAAAGTATTCAAGCAGCCATTTATATGCAGTCGATGCCATGAAGAAGAGTACGACTTTCCGATTCATAGCATGATTGGATGCCACAGTCTAGCTGAATACGTGGCTGCTTACGAAAACACAGGATTTTCGCCAGAACAGGTTAGGGAAATAGAGTGCAGAAACAAGAGCGAGTTACGGCCATGCACTGTTGGCGGAAAAGCGTGTCTGTTTCACCGATGGGCTGATTATACATTTGGTGTCACCCCATAAAGTAAAGTTTGCTGATGGAGGAGATGCTGACGGATGAAAAAAATAAAACCATGGGCGCATTATGCTCCACCATATGAAGATGACCTTGAAGCCATAGAGGTTGATGACAATGCCACCCATGAAGAAATTGAAGAAGCCGTAAGAGATGCGGTAATGGATTATTTTGAATGGGGATGGAGCGATTATGGCAACTACGATTAAAGACCTTGAGCAATACCGCAAGCTACAAAAAGAGATACTTAACACATCCAAGCGCCTAGAATCTATGCCAAAATCTCCCAGTCGCATTGTTTCCGACTCTGTAAAAGGCTCAAGCCATGACCTAAGAGCCAGAGAGCAGGTAATTACAATCACAGGGCTGGATATGCGCAACAGGCTTAAATATGAAAAATTACAAAGAATATACGAGGATCGAGTAACTCGTCAAACTAAAACTATACTAAAAATAGAAACGTTTATAGATACCATAGAAGACAGCAATATCCGCAACATTATAAATTGCAGATATATACAGGGCTTGTCATGGGCAGCCACAGCGCAGCGGGTTTACGGCTATCCAAGCGAAAGCATCGCAAGGATGGCCATTAAGCGTTATTTCAAGAAACAGGAGACGCAAAATGCAATGCTCCTAACTTTTCAAAAATAGACGACGATGACCTAATGTAAAAAAATATTGCCTTGTGCGTTTTGTGCGCTTTTAATGTGATATAGTGCTAGCGTGGCAGTTTTCATAAGAGGCCACGCCGCTACAAATCACCCAATACAGACTAAACAGCCCGATGGCCGCCAACCGGGCTGTTATTTTTTATATAAAGGAGCAAAAATATGAGCATAACACTGACCTTAACCCTCACTGCAGGCGAACTCATCATAGATAAATACACAACTATAGACATTAATAGACGCGATGATGATTTTAATATCAACCTAGGAAACTATAATCAAGATTTTGCGTTTAATAGCATATTTGAAAAAATAAGAGGGCTTCAGCATGATAATGAGGCTTTTGACATTACGCTCAAGTCAGAAAAAGAGCAAATGAGTGCTAAAAACATGACCGTAGACTATCATCTCAACTCTGGTGGTGAGATCCTAAGTTTTAGGCGATTTGTCGAACAGCCAACACAAGAGACGCAGGCGCAAGACAATGACAACAGTGCCGAGTAGTAACCCCAAAGCGCTCACAGACTTGCTACGTACAGGCGACACACGTAAATTCTACGATTCGCCAGAATGGCGAAAAACACGCAAAAAAGCACTAATACGTGACCGATATAGGTGTTTATTATGTAAAGATAAAGGGAGATATAGCCACGCCAATACAGTGCATCACATAAAAGAAATAAAAGAACACCCTTCCGCCGCCCTCACTCTAAGCAACTTGCAATCCCTTTGCAGTTTATGCCATGACGACAAGCACGAGCGGAATTTAGCAAAAGTACCACAGCACCAACAAAAACTAATTCTTCCAGAGCGCTGGTAATACCCCCGGTCAAAATTTTTCGATTTTTTTGTGAGAGCCGATAACCGAGACCAGATATTCCTGTGGAGGCGTGAGGGCTTTTCACGTGAGGGGGGTATATATGGGCAGACCAAAATCTGATGCCGTCTTACGCAGAGAAATAAAATCCGATTTGCTAGGTCAATTGAGCCTGAAAAATATATCAGGTCGTCAATATATCAACCTGATAGATGACTATATGATGCTATGGGATGTTAAAAATAGCCTTGTCTCGGATATTAAAAATCGAGGCGTTGCAGTTAAGTGGAATAATGGTGGAGGGCAAAAAGGATACAAGAAAAATGACAGCGTTTCCGAGCTTGTAAAAGTAAATGCACAAATGCTAAAGCTGCTTGCGGAATTGGGTTTAAGAGCCACAGAGGTTGAAATTATAGACGATGACACGTCAGATGTATGATCCATATATTGATAAATACATGCAAGCAGTGGAAACCGACGCTATCACCAGCTGCAAAGAACAAAAGCTGCTTATGCAGTTCCTCCACAAGAAATTATCAAGCCCTGATATCGTTATTGACCATGAAATTATACGAAAATCAATAGAAGTGCCAGCGCAATACTTCCCGTTTGAGCTAATGGATTGGGAAAAATTTATAAATGCCTTCATCTACGGAGTTCGATATAAAGATGGTCCGCTAGTATTTGACCGCTTTTTTCTCATGCTAGGTCGTGGTGCCGGGAAAAACGGATATATATCATTTAATAGCTTCTTCATGCTTTCAAACAATCTAGGGATAAAGAACTATGATATTGACCTAGTTGCCACATCAGAAGAACAGGCTTCTCGCAGTTTTTTTGATTTGTATGACGTAATACAAGAACATGAAAAACTATCAGGAAAGCGAGCTAGCACAAGCAAAAAATCAACAAAACATAAGCAAGGGGTATTTTTTGTTACCAAGGAGCTAATACAGCACAGAGCAATGCGCTCAACACTTAGATACAACACATCTAACGCCCGGACGAAAGACAGCAAACGTCCGGGTGTAGTTATTTTTGACGAAATTCACGAATACGACACATACGACAACATATCTGTGCATCGTGGAGGGCTAGGTAAGGTAAAGGACCCCCGTGAGTTTCTGATAACCACCGATGGTTTTATTCGTGGCGGTGTATTGGACGACATGAAGCAAGAAGCATTGTCTGTACTTCATGGGGACCGGCCAAAATCGTCACTATTTCCCTTTATATGTCGTTTGGATTCAAAGGAAGAAGCTGATGATCCGAAGATGTGGCAAAAGGCAAACCCGTCCATATGTGAAAATGCCACATTGCGCCGCCAGCTAGAAAAAGAATACGAAGACTCAAAAACAAACGGTAAGCTTTACCTAGGCTTTATGGCAAAGCGTATGAATTGCCCAGTAGAAAACACCCTCAAAGCCGTAGCCGCATGGGAAGAAATTCTTGCAACGAACCAGCATTTCCCAGAAGATATCAATGGAATTGACGCTATTGGAGGACTAGATTTTGCAGAAACACGAGATTTTTGTTCTGTAGGCGCTTATTTCAAAAAAGATGGGTTACGATATTGGAAACAGCATACTTTTATGCAGGCTAATGCACCAAAGCTACAGGGCATTGATAGAGATTTAATCACATTAGCCATTGAGAATGGATTACTAACGGTTGTACATGACGCTGTTATCAGCGCAGATTATTGCGTGAACTGGTATCTAGAGCAGGCAAAAATTTTTAACTTTAATAAAATCTGCATGGACAAATATCGCTCAATAATACTAAAGCCAGCATTTGAAGAAGTGGGTTTTAGTGTAGAGATTGTAAGAAAAGGCCCAGCGACTCATGCAATGCTTTCACCTTTGGTAGACGAGCTATTCGGAAAACGCCAAATTATTTTTGGCGATGATTGTCTCATGAGGTGGTACTGCGGGAACGTCTACAAAGACGAAAAAGAAAACGGCAATGTCGAGTATAAAAAATATGAGCATAAAAAAAGAAAAACAGACGGATTTTTTGCTTTGCTTCATGCCATGAACTTAGATGGCGAACTGTCGGAAGGGTTCGATTTTGACCCCGCACAATTTGAAACATTTTATTATTGAGGGTGGGCATATGGGTCTTAGTAATATTATAAGCAACCTGAAGTTTTGGGGAAAAGGTGGAGCCGGAGAACAAATATTCCTAGGCACATTGGCCGCAGAGACACACTATAAATTACTAGCGCTGGAAACCTGTATAAGCTTTATAGCAAACACCCTGTTAGCATGTGAGTTTCAAACATTTAAAAATGGGAAGGAAGTCCGGGATAGCAATTATTATTTATTTAATGTTCGGCCAAATCAGAATCAGAGTGCCGCTGTATTTTGGCACGAACTTATAGGGAAATTGTACCGGAATAATGAAGCTCTCGTAATAATGAATAACGATAAATATTATATTGCCGACAGCTTTGCCGTAAAAACATATGTGCTGTACGACAGTGTATATTCGGATGTAACGATTGATGATTTTACCTTTAACGAGACATTTAAATCAACTGATGTGTTTCATTTTAAGCTAAACAGTAAAGATGTATCTCAAATATTCGACCAGTTGTTTGCAGATTATGGAAAATTATTAACAGCCACTCAAGCGACATATAAGCGAAAAAATACACCACGACTGTTTATTGATATGGAAGCATCATTTAACCCGAATGATGAGAACCAGAAGGCAGTGCGTGAGTTCCTTGCTAAACAATTCAAGTCGTTTTTTGAGTCAGATGGCGCTGGTGTGGTGCAGCCACTATACAAGGGAACATCTCTTAATAAAAGCTTCAACCCATTTTCCAGCAATGCAATATACACCACTCGTGATATACGCGCCCTGGTAGATGATATATTTGATTTTGTTTGTATGACATTTCATATACCATCAAAGTTAATTAAAGGCGATATGGTTGATATCGTAGCACTAACAGATTTATTTATTATTGGCTGTATACGTCCTTTAGTTAGGATTATCCGGGATGAGATCAACGCAAAGCAATTTACAAAAAATGAGTTTCTTAATAGGACTTATGTAAAAGTTGATACAACGCGCATAACTGTCACAGATGTTGTTAAGCTAGCGAATGTGGCAGATAGGCTATTCGCAGCGGGTATACACAGCGTTAATGAAAACCGCAGAATGATTGACAAAGAGCCTATAGACGAACCTTGGGCAAATGAACATGCCATGACAAAAAACTATAGTAAAATTAATCAATTGGAGGGGAAGTCAGATGCAGATTAAGCACCGCTTAGAAGCTATACAAAGTGCCGCATCAAAAGAGGTAAAGATTTATATGTATGGGTATATAAGTGATTCTGGCAATTGGTGGTCTGATGAGGACATAATTACACCCCGCGCTGTACGCGAAACACTTAAAGATATTGATGCTGAGATTATACATGTACACATAAATATCTTTAAGTGTTTCGCATACAGCGCGGGGTG
>Ga0123355_10015825_pt1 | contig 11866 bp, 5 predicted proteins | sample TergutEmb28metaG_3_FD_89872 | JGI IMG/M metagenome (GOLD analysis project Ga0123355, IMG submission 89872) | Embiratermes neotenicus P1 segment gut microbial communities from Petit-Saut dam, French Guiana - Emb289 P1 | ecosystem: Host-associated > Arthropoda: Insects > Digestive system > Gut ... | reverse complement strand
TGTGTGTGTGTGGTGTGTGGTGTGTGTGTGGTGTGTGGTGTGTGGTGTGTGTGTGGTGTGTGTGTGTGTGGGTGGTGTGTGTGTGTGTATGTATGTATGTTTGTATGTGTGTGCGCGTGCGTGCGTGCGTGCGTGTGTGTGTGTGTGTGTGTGGTGTGTGTGTGGGTGGTGTGTGTGTGTGTATGTATGTATGTTTGTATGTGTGTGCGCGTGTGCGCGTGCGTGCGTGCGTGCGTGTGTGTGTGTGTGTGTGTGTGTGGGAGCTGGATTAGGAGTTGAATAAATTTAATGGAGTAACATAGATTTGTTTTAAATTCAATTTTTAAATTTTCGAAATGAATTATAGCAATGGAACTTACAGGCAAGTCAGTGCACTACCCGTCAAGTTACAGTATGTAAATATTATATGAAGTTTATTTTAGAGGCATTGTCTTTTTAAAAAACAACATTTTATTAACATCATTTTACAAACTTATTATTCATTTTTTTAAATATATATAATATATGGAATATATTTTACAAAAATGTTGTACCTAATGTGCGTCGTTTCACATTATTTTCTTTCCTTAATACATTATTGAACTATTTTATATATAAATGTCTCCCAAGTATCTGTCTAAACCCAGGAACTTGTATAATAGTACACAGCAACTACCTGCACATCGAGTGGTTACAAACAACTCTCACCCAGCATATGCACACAACAGTCATTACAGAGCTTTTGGCCAGTTTTACTAGAACTCTGAAAATTTGACCTTTAAAAATTGTGGATTTACCTTCAGCCTGTGGGTGTGTCAACTTCTGCATGTACACTGCAAAATTTTCATCTCTCAGCTCTTGCAGATTTTTTTTTTGAGTCCTTTTAGGATTGAAAATTGTCACATCTGTCCACTTCATGTGTGTGCTGTGATCTGAAAGTATGTTCATAATTTAAACATGCACAAAATTATAAACCAATAAACATAAAAAAAGATGCATTTCGCAGTGTCTTGATTTTAATTTGGGCTTTCATTTACATGTTGGCAGGAATGTTATTTTGGCAGTATGTGTGCAGTATAGTTTATTTCAGTCAACTTGTATTCTATAGTTTGACAGCCATACTGCTATAGTTGTATCTGCCATAATGCTAAAGAAGTGACATTGAGTAACATTTTACAAATGTAAAAAATGGTGAATTAGATTGTACAGTTCCACACTGATGGACTGTTTGTGTTGCACATATACTGTGGCTGTGAGGTAAAAAACAGCTTCCTTGTATACTATGTTCTTTGGGAATGTGTTGGAAGGTTTTCCTAATGTAACATATATTACACACCTCTAAATGTTAATTACATATTCTAATTCATGTGTGGGTGAAAATATGCTGACAATAACTAAAGGTATGTTTACAGCCTCTTAAATATAATTGGTTTGTGTATTAGTTATTTCAGTTTATTTTTATCCTGGGCAAGAAAATAAATTTTGGAACTATTAGGACAAAAGAAATTTCCTAAGTCTATCTAATGTTCCGTGTTCATTATTACACCATCAATATTAACCAATGAAATGTGGGACACAAATATTTTCCTGTAAACTTCATTTCCTTTCCTCATGCAGACTGAACTAACATGGGAGACAATGAGTTTTAAAAATGCAGCCATTCCTGAAATTACAGAATGTAAAACTTAATGAACTGGCCCCGTGGAACTTAGTCTTTCTTGAAGACTTCCAGCCATTCAACTGGTCAAGAAAACCCAGTAGTTCAGTAGTGAGTTCGCAAGAACCCACAACATGATCCTCTACTGAGTCAAATGAAACCAGTCCACACCCTAACATCCTGTTTCTTTAAGATCTATCTTAATATTATCATCCCATCAATGCCTAGGTCTATCAAGTAGTATTCTTCTTTCGTGTTCTGCATTTAAAACTTTGTATGTATTTCTCTTCTACCCTCCCTGCTGTGTGCATCATATGCCTAATTTTCCTTTGTTTGGTCAGCCTAATAATATTCTGGAAAGATTACAAATTGTAGACGTTAGTAACACGGCAAAAGAGAGTTTAAATGAAGTAATTAACTGTGAAGTGACACAAGCCAATTTACGGGCTTTAAAAATGTGCATAATATTAATTCAGTTAGTTTGATTTTGAAAAGAGTTATTTTAAAATTGGGGAATTTTATCTTTTTAGACAAGAGATCAAACTTAAAATTTCTCAAGAATATGAATAATTACCCTGTTCCTGCAATCCATTTGGTTATATTTATGTATGTTGTGAAGTGTTCATTTTTAAAGTTTTTATAAGAATTTTGTTTGTAATCCTAGGAAATATGTAGTACTACTGTTGAATGATTTGTTTCCCAAAATAATTACAGGACCTCTGCACTACATACACAGAGGGAAAGTGAAGCCAATTAACATCCAGTGCTCAAGTATAAGATCGTTGACCTGTCAGTAAGTCATGTGGAATTGATACCGTTCCATAAAGAAGAAATTTCTGATAGATGAGTATAAACATCAAAGTCAGACACATCTCTGAATTGAGATGTAAAGGAAAAAAGCTGTAAAGAAATTGAAACTTTGAATCACAGTGTTGATTGCAAGACGTGAAATGACACAGATCTGGCAAGTCAATCAGACTCCTCTCTGGCTTCAAATGAAGACATCTGCAATGTGAATAGAAAATAGTCATGCTTTCTTCCTCTGCATATTTACATGTTTGAACATATGGTGTGGTTTTTCATTACCCATAGGCTAAGCAAGATGGAATGTTTCAAAATTATACTGTTACAAAGAATATATCTTTCTGTAGATTAAACTTTGAAGCTGCAGACAGAGAGCACCAAACATTTACAAATAGGGGGACTCTAGGTGCTTCAGGGGCACAGAACTCGTGTTTAATGGGTTCTGTGTTCAATTCCTGGTCATGTCTATCTGCAGATTTTTCTACTCACTGTTTGAAATTTATACCTGTGACAGAGATGAAACTTCAGGAATGTGCAAATGCCAGCCCTACCCTAACCTATGATGGTTCACAGCCCATGTTAAAGTGTATGCTTCTTCTGTCATAGTCTCATGATGACCCTATCTGTTCTGTGGGTACCTCCATCTCAGAGATGGATATTATACCCTTACCCAGGCGGAACAGGACAAAAGTTTGAACAGAGCTATCCTGAGACCCTAGAAACCAATCACCAAACCATGTTTCTGAAGACAAAATAATGCATAAATTCATAAGTGTTTCTGTCTGCTGTCTTTCTAAAGGGCAATGGTATGGTGCCTTGAGCATGTACAGTACTGTATATGTTCAGAGGTCTGTGTTTTGACAAGCACCTTGAAGAATGGATGCTCCTTAAATACTGGTACTGAAAAAATTACAACTTTCCTGGAAGGCTGAACTACCATTTTTTGGAAATGCATAACATTGTTGTAGCTTTTCAGTCAATTGGTAGTCCATTCCTTAGGATATAGACTTGTGTTTGCTATTGAGGGATGTGATGACTTCTTCAGTACAGAAATGAACACACCCTTGCTGAGGTAACTTTCTGTAATTCTGTTCTGCCAAAAGTGAAATTTGCAGAATCTAATTACTTTCTTTTGTTAGTTTTTAGTTGAAGTATGAATAGCACTTTCTCTTGAGTTCTAGTAAAATGGTTTAATGCAGATGAAGACATTTAGTGGAAGATTGTCATAACCTTCTATTTGGTTGAAACATCATCATGAAACACTGGAAAGTGAAACATGTAGGGTTGAAAGTGATCAATAATTTCTTCTTTTGTACCTGTTTGTTATTACTTCTAAATGAAAGCATGGATGAAGAGCAATAATGCGATGCATAGTTATCACTCTTTAAGATTAGGTATGTGAAATTTTGATAAGAAAACAATTTGGTCCAAAAGTAGTTTTTTAAAGTACAGGTAATCTTAAAACAAGGAAAAAATTTTGATTTCATTAATGCTACAAAACGATGCAGAAGTTTGAAACATGGTCAGATTATTAAGATGCAATAAGTTGTAAATGAAGAAAGCTAGGACTTTCTCACAAAGTTCAGTATAGGGATTTGTATGATATTGTAGGGTTCCTGCATTGAGTTGTAAATAACTTAACACTGAACTAATTATGTCATCACTTATGCACACAAATTTTGCTTTGCTTATTAACTGGGTGTGCTCTTTTAGCACTAAGCAGTGATTATACGCCTGTTGGTTTCTGAACTTCCAAATTTACATCTTTATATTTGTAAGTCAGATATTGAGCTGATATGACAATTTAGGTTGTCACGGCAGTGAATATTTAGAACAGGGTCTTCTGTGTTGTGATGCCATGTAGTTGGCTATCAGGCACCACAGTTTTGCGAGAACTAATGCTTAATAATTTAGCTAAGTGGGAAAAATAGTCCCTTTCCAAGACAAAATACTCCCATTTGAATCATAGGCCTGTTCCAACAATTCCTTTCCTATACCTTATTTTGGGTTTCTCTGCTTATCTCATTTTTACCCTGAAGGTGGAGGAGCAGATTTCTCTGAAACATTCATGCCTATCTATTAGACAACATGATGTCACATCCCAGAAGACTGTGCTCTAAATACTGAGCTGTTTATACAGTCTTAGCATGTTTGGAGTTAGTACAGCCTGATTTATATAAAACAGAAATATGGATAACAGATTCAATATGAAATTACCTCAGATTTTCGTTTGTTGAATTTTGTAGTGTTTTAGAGATGCAAGATACCTACCACTGTTTAGAACTCATATTAAATTCTACATTTTTTTCTTTTGGTCTTTGTGTTATGGAGGGGGGGAGTAGTCTTATCCTGTGAGTGGCACCATATTGGATGTTGACTGTTCTCACTTTGCCAAGCAGAGGCAAAGTGTGGTTAAAATAAGACAAATGGGGAGGACCAGAACAACTACAATAACAACAGTACTAATAACAACAATAATAAATATGTTATTTGAAATTTCAAAGTTGTTATTATCAGTGAAAAATTGTTGAATTTTTTATAATAATATCCATGTTTGAAATGTCAACTTTGGAAGCACAGAGATCTCAAACCAGAATCATGTTTATGGTATCACTTAATTTGGTTAATTTTCTTTGAAACGGCCAAATAATAAAACTTTAATAATATTTTCACTTGTTTACATGGGTGTGTATAAGTAATGAGTTCATATTACTTATACTTGTCATAACATCTATTTTAAATAAAAGTTATCTTTAATTTATTCAAAGTCTTAACTAATTTGACACATAATTGTTAAGATCATCTTTACTCTTTTCACAGTGTACACAATTATCTTTCTTATCCTTGTTACTCACAGTGCTTAATTTGTTCATTTAATTGTATTGATCAGTGTGCATTAAATTGTATTGATCAGTGTGCATTCAATTGTAATAAAATTATGTCCATGTGTCACGTTCTGCAAATATTATTGTCCTGTAAATTAAATTACTGTTACCGAGAGGGGGGCCTTTCCATCTGGCCATTGAATAACTTGTTAATGAACGAGCTGACAGGCATAGGCATTGGAACTCAGATGAATATGGGAAATAGTTATTGATTTAATTCTTGACCTTTTTATTCAACAGAGGCCAACATTTGGCTGGGTGAAACATGTTTGAAAGATGAAAGCCAGGAAGGGTTTCTGTTGATTTCTCTGTGGGAAGAAATCACAAAACTACAGTACTTTAACACAGCATGTAGTTATGTTGGCATAGTAATTCACTAAGAACTTATGTGTTTATGCTCTCCATTACTCATCATGGCTTAGACAGTTATGTCCGTTCCATAGTTTGTAAGTTACACATATTTGGCTCCTATTGGTGAACATACATTTTCACAATTAAATGATTGTGAAATCAGTATCCTTATTTCTCTATTAGTTCCTAGCCATGCAAATTCCTGAGACAGACTGTAATGTGTCTTCTGAATAGCTGGTGAAAGGAGTACTATTTGTGTCATTTTTTTGACAAAGTGTACACACTGTGCTCTCAGTAACTGACCCAAAAGCAAGGTGGGTGATCGAAGGAAATGGACACAGTGTGTAGCATACTGGCCTTCAGAGTTCTGTGTTAGGTTCGCTGAACCACGATGGCTCTCCATAAGAAGAAAACCACAACAGGATCGATTTTATATTAGAAGATCCATTTCTGTGCTTCACAGAATGTCCAAAAGGAAAATAAATTTTCAAGTTTTAAAGGAAGAATCTTGTTTTGTGTTGCTGCGGTGACTGTAGGAGATAAGATCCTTTACTATTTAATGTTTCTTTGACCATGCATCTTGCTATGATCCTTGTAAATAACCAACTTGAACAATTTTTCATGTACGTTTATTTCCATTCTCTACATGTTTCGGACAGCCATGTGCCCATCATCAGGAGAATTATTGTATCATTGTGACACCTGGTTTATGTCACTATGTAGAGGAGAATTATTGTATCAATGTGACACCTGGTTTATGTCACTATGTAGATGACCGTCTGGTATGCAGGAGCATATGCTCCTGCCTACCAGATGGTCATCTACATAGAGTGACATAAACCAGGTGTCACATTGATACAATAATTCTCCTGATGATGGGCACATGGCTGCCAGAAACATGTAGAAAATAGAAATAAACATACATGAAAAATTATGTGTCAAGTTGGTTATTTACAAGGATTAGAAGATCTGTTTGTAAGCTCTTTGGTAGTGTGGATTTACATAAACAATTAAGCACTGTAGTGTCATACAAAACTTGAAGTGAATTCAAATAACAAAGACAGGCTATTTTCAGACCAAGCTGTTAGAAAATTATTGTTTTGTTTTACAACACTAAAAGCATATATTGCATTTTGCAATAATTGCTATTGCAGGAGTCTATGCTGAGTCTTTACAACATAATTCTGGATGCAAAAATTGTGAACTATGATTTTTCTGCTTACGTCAAATACAATATTATTACATCTCAATATTAAAGTAGATGGATGATAAAAATAGTTCATTTCAATATACACATTTAAGAATCCCAACACATCTTGACGTTAAACTAATGATGTTATTAATTTAACTGCTACTACATCTTGATGTATGACATGTGTTGGGTTTCTCTTTGAACACACTTTTCTTAGAACATTTTTACTGTAAATGAAATGACGATATAAACTGAATGAAATAGCCAGTATCAGGCATTTTAATATCCTGATCACATTTAAGGATTTAACAAATCACTTATCTACCACAAGTAATAAATGATTGCTATAAATATCTTATAGTTATCATGTACAACCAACACATAATTTTTAAAACACAGGTTTTATCACCAAGAATTTATGGTGAAATAATCAGTGATTTTGTGCAATGTTCTATGAGAATGAAAGCAATGTTATGATGCATTTAGGGTGATATGTAATTTAACTTAAGTATCTTCAAACAAAGAAAATAAGATTATTTTTGAATAGCTATTAATTAAGAAACAATTACATTTTTCTTGCTGAAATAAGTTTTATCATACTTAAATTTGACTTTTCCTTATAAAAGTTACACACATAGTTTCACATCTCTTCTTCAAAAGACCTCTTTTTTTTTAATTTCTTTCTTTTCAGTTTGGTATTGTAATTATGCTTGCACAGTGTCTTCGTCCTAGTACAAATTTAGTATTCAAATTTAATAAAAATAAATTATTATTTTATCAAACTGTCAATATCACCCTCTCCATAATTAAAATGTAAACATTTGAGCTTTACAAGTTGAAATTGATTGATGTGTATGAGATGAACTTGAATGGTAGAAGTTAATATCAAGACTCAATATACATTAAATACAGCCAGTGGTAATCGTAGGATACTCAGTAATCCATATTGTCCAACAAAATAAATTACTCCTCTTTATATTGTACGAAAACCATAATCTAAACTGATATTTGTTACTGACAGAATTTGCTGAGCAAGTATTTAATATGAACACGCCTAGGTAGGAACTGCACGATGCTTTCCTCATTGTGTTCTGATATGCTGAACTAAGCTAATTTTCACATAAACAGAGTTTTGTCAGTATTCCTGCTCAATTGTACAAGACTGAAGAATAAGGTGTATTTGTGTCTCATCTTATTCCTACTAATTAAGATTTTGTATTTAATTCTTTGTTGGAAATTGGAAAAATTATAATTTCTTTTGTATTTTTATGTCAGTGACAAATAACAATTGCTGTACTTGTCAGTGTGAGGGAAAAGAATATGCCTTACATGCATGTCATGCCTCTTCAAAACCTCACTAACTCCTACATCCAAAGCTGATTTTTAATTAAATATTATTTGAGAAGTTGTGACTGACTTATCAACACACAGTAGGTTGGAACTGACAGTTTACTAATTAACTTCCATATATACTTTAATGCCTTGATTTTTTCTGTAAAGTCCTGGAAATATTTTGAATATAAGCATGTTATTTTCCCTTTTACATTCAGAATCTTTTTTTTTCAGTCAGATATAATTGCCTAGATCAGTTAAGATATGCATTTGAGTTGCTGTTGTGTATAATGTGAGGGAGATTTAAAATTCTAAAAATGTTATTGACTTTGTGTGCTAAACAAAACAAGTATTATGAATGTGGAGGTTATGTCTGCCTAACTTGTCTGTGCTTTAGCATTGGCAGTATTTTTGTTCCATGCATTTTTCATAGATTGAACCATTTATGAGAAATATGATCAGATGCATTCTTAAATATGTGTACTGTAGTTGTCATACTAGGTCATGAAAACAGAAAAGAAGTGTTAGCTTTGAAAACATATTTTAGTTATCTGCTGTTAGGATATCATCAACTCATCTGACAACTCAACAGAATCAAGGTTAGATAAGGTAAGAGTTAATAAATTGTAATCTTGTAGTTAAAAAGCATATTTTGTTTATTTGAAGTATATGTCTCAAAATTGGTTTCAAAGGTACTGTAAGGCATTGTGAGCCTGGATTTTTACACTCATATTGAAAATGTCAGCATAGTCATATGTATAATATATAGTTTTCTGATACCTTTGTTTTATTCTGAGACATTTACAATGCTTCATAAAGGATTGGCAACATTAAGCAGTAATGTTACACATTTCAGTGTTAACATGTGCTGTTTGTGGTACACAACATTTTCACGGACAGAGTTTTGGTGAATGAAGAAATTCTTTTACCAAAATTTAGAAATTTAGCTCAATGTATGAATTTTAGAGAATAATGTGGAATATGATAATTGTAAGCTTATTGATTTGATTAATTGTTTGGAGCATTTGCAGTGAAGAGTTGCAGAATTGTGCCTGTTACCTTTGCCATGTCATTTCATCTCTCTGTCTATGTTTCTGACCGTAAAGACTCACGAACCACTGCAATTTGATATTGGTAAATTTTATTAAAATTTGTAAACATTCCAGTTTTTATGAAAGTCATATAACTATAATCAGAACTTTACCTAATGAATATATACATCTCTGCATGTATCTATTGTGTTACTTGCTCAAAATTTTAGGAGTGAAATATCTTTTGAGTTTTACTAAAATATTTCCTGGCTCTGTTAAACATGGAGTAACCTACCTGTGCCACAAAGTTTAGAACAAACATTGCAGAAAAGAAGTATACAACACAAAATTTACACCAGTACACTTTTTCAATAAGCAGTATAATTGTAGAGATAATTTAATGAAGTGGAGTTTTTGTTGCACCATCTCATAACTTGAGAATTATGAGAGTGACTTCGATAAAATTTTATATTAGTTGCCTTGATCATATTTATTGAAATATTTTGAAATCCTTTAGGATCAATGCATTAGAAGCTATACTACTTTACATGTGAGTCTAATGAGACAATAAGATGTGCCAGAATTAGTTATGCTGTGTGTATGTTCCCATAACTTGTTCCATTAAGAGGCCTTAATGAAAGAATCAAACACTTAAGTGAAACACAGACTGAAAATTTATTAATATCAAGGATTTAACATACAATATTTATTGTTTGATTTCTGTATGAGTTCCAAGTTCTTGCTTTTGTCTTAGCCTGATATATTTCAAGACATGGCTGTAAAGTCATAATCTGTTCTTACCTTGGTTCAGTTCAAATTGAAATCTGACAAATAAAAGCTTCATATTAATCAATATGTGACATTTGATTGCCATTTTATTATTGTTTAAGATGTATTTAGTTTATGGTTTACAATGAGTAGTGAAAATAATGTGAATTCAGACAGTAGTTTGCATGTAATCACAGATTAAAAATTTTATGGTCTAACAGCAGACAATATGAGTACAACAGTGTTGTCACTCACGTCATAAGTAACGTGCTGATGAAATATAACTGTCAATATGGAGTACTGAGTGGTACAGATCCAAACGGTTATAAATTTTAAGGATAAATTGTGTTTGAATGTTTCTGAAGCACACACCATTGGCACAGATCAAATACACTGTTATTTATGTGGATGAGTATCAACCAAGGGAGGATATAAAGTGTCAGGAGATAACATGGAAGCTGGTAAGAATGTACGTAAGCTATCTGCAATATTACAGCAACTCGATGTTGTTATTATCACACAGTCATCTGTCCACACTTTCAGTCGCACATTGACACAACATGTGTTGAGGAACACCAAACTTATGATAAGACACTTACAGTGTTACACTAGACAAAATATAAACATGTGAAAGTAAGGAAGCGTTAAACAGTTAGACCATTTATAAGATTTGAGATTTAAATGTATGTGTGTTTGTGTGTGTGTGTGTGTGTGTGTGAAGATTCATATTGTGGTATTCTGGGTTGAGACACCTTATAGTCTGGTGGGTGGGTAGCAACATTTTGGAGGAATGTACTGCATCCATTCACCTTTTGTGGATGGCAGCAGTGTGTTTCCCTATACACCTAGAAGTCTGTGTGGTGTCAAGATCCAGAATGCCACAACTGCTGCAGTCTTGACATTGCATGTTGTGAAGGATGAGTGGGGAGCTCATGTCTACAAAGTAAGATTGTTTTGCCTCAATTGTATTAAACCTGGCTGTTGTGTCAGTACTGTGCATCTTCAGAAATTGACCTCTTATCCGATGTGTCACAGTGCTTAGTGTAAATGTATCAATGATATCGTTTGCTATTTCACGCTGACTACATATGCAAATTAAGAGTTTATTTTCCCTTCAGTATTGTAACATAAAAGAGAAAAAACCACATGGAAAATTTACACAGAAGTAAATTTAAAAAAATGATTTGCAAGCTGAGTTTGAGTGTTTCAAGACAATCTATTTGTAGGCCTTTTTTGAGCAAAGTTATGAGCTTTTGAGTTCAATAAAAGGAAGGAATTTTTAACCAGTTTCTGTTCACTGTTTATGCCATTGCTGTATTAAGGCAAAACTATTTTCAATAACCACTAATGAAAACATTAATGATACTACGTAGAGGGCCAGAGTTACGATGATGATGTAAATTATGACTGATGATGATGATGACAATGATGATGGTGATGATTGAAAGTAGTCATGACTTATCTTTGTCACAAATTTTTGTGCCACATATTATAGCTCAGTATTTATTTATTTATTATTTATTCACTTATGGTTAATTTCATGACACTGTCATTAGCTCAGATGGTATAGTGTGGAATGTTAGGATTATCAGGTGAATTGGAAATGGTACAAAAGGAAGTAGTCACAGCCTAATCGTACCTTGAAAATGGCTTTGTTTTTTGAGAGTTCCATGCTGAGACTAATAGAACAATTGTATGATTAACATTGTGGTTATATAATCTACACTGACCTTATAAACTAAAAAATTTGGCTTTTGGTTTTACTTCCATGAAGGAAAGAAGAATTATTGTGAAATAAAGTGAAATGCCAACTTGATGCAATTAGGTAACTTTATTGATGTATTCTTAGCTCGACATGTTTCGGGTA
>Ga0123355_10015824_pt1 | contig 11867 bp, 10 predicted proteins | sample TergutEmb28metaG_3_FD_89872 | JGI IMG/M metagenome (GOLD analysis project Ga0123355, IMG submission 89872) | Embiratermes neotenicus P1 segment gut microbial communities from Petit-Saut dam, French Guiana - Emb289 P1 | ecosystem: Host-associated > Arthropoda: Insects > Digestive system > Gut ... | reverse complement strand
GGGGCGCGTTGAACTTACTTGCATTGACGATTATGAACGATTTGGCAAGATTCTGGAGCAATCAAAGATAAGAAGAATGGTCGGCATTTATACAAACAGTCTTATATCTTCTCCGTTGTTGATTGGATTTTTTCAGCCATATATTGTTCTGCCGACTATGGACATTAGCGAATCCGACTTTAGGTACACCATTTTGCACGAACTTACCCATTATAAGCGCGGGGATATGTTTTATAAGTGGCTAGTGCAGTTGGTTGTCTGTCTGCATTGGTTCAACCCGCTTATTTATTTGATGGAACATGAGATTACCAACGCTTGCGAATTTTCTTGTGATGAATCGGTTATAAGGGATTTGGATTATCACGAAATACGGGCATATGGTGATGCCTTGCTTAACGCCTTGCGTGTGGATGGAAGGTACAAAAATCCCCTTCCGACTTTGACGCTGGGCGGAAATAAGAAAATAATAGGAGAGAGATTGAACATGATTAAGAAATTCAAAAAAAAGTCGCGGCTTGCAATCGTGGTTGCGTTGTGCGTTACAATATTTTTGGGAGTGGGGGCTGTAGCGTTGGGGGCTTATGCAATGCCTAGTCAGCAACCAGCGGTTGAGCGCAACACCATTCCAATAGTTTTGGAGAACATAAGGATTCCCACTTCAACTGATTTTTTTAGCAATATATGGCTTGTTCAACCGAACAATGTAGTTGTGGAGTTTCCAGCATGGTATACCGACCCTATGGATATTTTTAATCCTATAACGCCATATATGGCTCAAGAGGACGCTCGCAGAATAGCAACAAGCCTTGTGGTTGGCAATGAATGGGTCAGCAATATGGAGCAGGTTCGCATGGTTGATAACCGTAATGTATACGCTTTCTTGTTCATTAACGCCGAAAGTGTGGGGCATTTCATTGTCATAGACTCGCATGGAGGCGATATTCTGGTTTTTGCATTAACGGAGTTAGAAAACCCATGGAGTGATTTATTCGGAAGTTTTGATGCAGTATGGTCAAGGTTTTTTGCGGATTAATAATTAAGTATGAAGGAAACGCAGAATGGTGAAACGATTTCCCGCCAATCTGCGTTTTTTTTGCGGAATTATGTTGAAAAAATTTTATCCATCCTCAAAGAAAAACAAATCTTCAAATTTTTTGTCAAGGGCTATACAGAGGATAAGAGCTAGCTTTGCAGTTGGGCAAAATTGTCCCGTTTCTATAGAACTAATGGTGTTTCGTGACACTCCAACCAGTTCTGCCAATGCCGCTTGGGAAAGGTCTTTTTCTGCTCTTGCTACTTTTAGCTTGTTTTTTAATACAAGTTCGTCTTTCATTATTAGCCCCACCACCATTGGAGAAGTCCTACATCTCTTACGAATAAAAAGGCGAAGTAACCTCCAAAAAGGACACCGAAAAGAATTACACCTACCATGTACCTCTTTTGCTTAAAATAGCGATACTTGGCGAGAAATTCTCCAAATGTATGAGCCCCCATAAGCGTAAATATTGCATACAAAACAAGTAATTGCCCAGTAAGAATAGAGGCAATAATCAGTACAAAGCCGACTCCACCAGTATAATAATTACCTAACATTGCTCCTTTGCTCACTGCATACTCTATACCCTCATCCTGTTGTGCCTGTCTGCTTTTCGCTAATATATCCTCTTTGCGGTTGTTGTCCGTTAAATTGCTCATAAGAATACCTCCAAGTTTTATATTAATTTTGACAAGTTTACTTATCAAAATTAATATATCATGCGCCAAGTTTACTTGTCAATAAGTTTTTTATTTGAATATTTTACATATAAAATAAAAGCCCCACACACCTAGGTAAAAAACTGGACGCAGGCTTCTTTATTTAGGCATTTAATGGTATACCCGTGAACCGAAACATTTTCCACCCCCAATTTGGAAAAAACAACTATAACCATTCACTATATTGATTCCTAGAACGGTGCATGATATTCTTAGGGGACTGCGAATACAGATTCCATATGAGTTCACCCAGTATTTTAAGTATTTTGAAAGAATAAGAGGAAAATTAATTATGAAAACATTTGTACCAGATTATATAAAAGAAACCTTTGCAAAGCAAGGCGTCAATGATTTGATATTAGGCATACATACCGATATGACCCTAGGCGGGGAGTTTGCGGATGTATATGCGGCATTGGACACCACCACTCTTTATGTCCTCTATGGAGAAGAACGGGTAGTTAGTGTTGCGGGAGCGCGACGTATAGTAGCAGATTATGCAGTAGAACGCATGGATACTTTCCCTCTTGCAGATTTGGTGGAACTAAAGACAGAAAAGCTGCTTTCTACTGGACGGTTACTGGGCGGCACACTTGGTCATGAACACCTTTTGTTGCTATTTAGCCTAGGTCATTTGAGCTTTGTGGAGCGGCTTGTAAAGGTTACAAAGAATCTTGCCGAAGGTATAGACCCTTTTACAGATGTGTCAATAGATACAGACTTGTTCTGCTCCAAATGCGGCACCCGCTATCCAGAACCCGACCGCAAGCTATGTCCTAAGTGTATGGATAAAATGTCACTTACCTTACGATTGCTAGGCTTTTTTGGCTATTATAAGTTAAAAGTTGCGGCCATTGTCTCAATGATGTTTATTGCCACAGGGCTTACCATTCTAACGCCAATTATAGGCACTCAGCTATTTTTGGATGATGTACTTACGGTTGGAGGGCAGTTCTATGGAGCTGTTGCTTTTATGGTGGGGCTTCTGATTGTAGTTCGTGCTGTCAACGTGCTTGTTAATATTCTATATTCATATGTATTGGCGCGCACGGTGCCTTGGATAATCTATGATTTGAAATTGCGCATTTTTGAGGCTATGCAACAGCTTTCCGTTGGGTTCTATACTTCAAAACGTACTGGCAATCTTATGAATCGTGTAAATCGGGATGCTAATAACATATACTGGTTTTTTGTGGATGGTATGCCTTTTGTGTTGGTCAACATTTTAATGTTTATTGGCGTGGTTGTGCTAATGTTTGTTCTTAATGTGCGGCTCGCACTTATATGTGTAGCAGTGATACCCCTTGCGGTAGTAATGTTTAGGGTATTATTCCGCATATTTAGGCGATTCCATCATAAAGATTGGGTTTATAATTCTCAAATGAACTCGATGGTAAGTGATTCAGTCAATGGCCAGCGCGTAATTAAAGCTTTTGCGCGTGAATCGGACGAAACAAATCGTTTTGCCGCAGTTGGCGGCAAGCAAGCCGCTGTTGAAACTCAAAGTTGGAATCTAGGCTTTACGGCCTTCCCTTTAATATGGCTGTTTTTGTTCGCAGGACAGGTTGCTATAACTGCCGTAGGCGGCATGATGGTAATCAATAATGAAATTACCTTGGGTACTTTAATGGCATTTATAGCCTATCTTTCAATGTTATATGGGCCATTGGAATTTATGTCATGGGTATCCAATTGGTGGGCGCGGTGTTTGGATTCAGCTCAGCGAGTTTTTGAAATTATTGATTCCAAACCTGATGTAAAAGAACCTGAAAATCCAGTTATTTTGGAGCAAATGAAAGGTGAAATAGCAGTCAAAGATGTTCGATTTGAATATGACCCCGCTACACCTATACTAAAGGGACTTAATCTTCATGTTCCAGCGGGACATACGTTGGGGATTGTAGGCAAAACAGGTGCAGGTAAATCTACATTAGCCAACCTTATTGCGCGACTTTATGATGTAGGCGAAGGAAGCATTTCTGTGGACGGGGTTAACGTCAAGGAACTTTCCTTATCGCAGTTGCGACAAAATATTGGAATTGTATCGCAGGATATTTATTTGTTTATTGGTAGCATCTCAGAAAATATACGTTATGCACGTCCTAATGCCACTATAGAAGAAGTAATTTGGGCGGCGAAAATGGCCAGTGCCCATGAATTTATAATGAATTTGCCAGACGGATATGAAACGCGAGTGGGAGCCGGTGGGCAAGAACTATCTGGAGGCGAACGTCAACGACTTTCCATTGCCCGTACCATTCTGCAAAATCCCAAAATCCTAATACTTGACGAAGCCACAGCCGCCATGGATACGGAAACTGAAGGTAAAATTCAGAATGCCCTTAACCAATTACAAACAGGACGTACCACAATTGCCATTGCACATAGATTATCCACCTTAAAAGATGCTGATAGTTTAGCGGTTATTCATGAAGGCAAGGTAGTGGAAAGTGGCACCCATGAAGAGTTAATGAGACTAAAACAGGAGTATCACAAGCTTTTTATGATTCAAATGGAAGGCTTAAAGGTCATAAGTATGGATTGATTTCAGGGAGTTTCAAGGGGATGTAATTTATGTATATTGACCTAGCACTGGAACGGCTTAATCAAATTGAATGGGATAAAATTGGCACAAAAGGTGATAGGCAAGATGCTGAGCTATTTAGTGAATTTACCAGACGACTGGCGCACTATTTCAAAAAAATAAATTTGCAAAATACTAATCCACCAATGTGGCAATTTATTAAACTGTTTTACCGTGGGGATTTCACTGAGGATATTGAGTCTTATAAACATTCGACATTTGAGGAAATTGAAGCGAGATTTCCTCAATTATTTGAAAAAATTCCACAAAATACGCATTTTGTAAAAAATCTAGCTTTGAGTTATTTGCAGATGGCTATTGACATTGATAACAGCGAAGCCGACCCTGATGATTTGGAGCTTTTTGAGCCAATATGGATAATATTTCAACGTGGTGGCTTAATATATCGTGGTGAGCATAGTTCAAGCGCGGTTGAAGTACTAAAGGGTGGATTTTTCCCATTGGGAAAATACTGGTATGATGGCAATGGTTCAAACATACATGGTGCATTAAATCTTAAACCACTAGAGCTGAAATCTAAATAATACAGAATAGAAATCCAAAATTGAAATAATAAAGAAGGATGTGAAAACATGGAAACAACACCCGATATCGGACTGATGAACACCAGTGAGGCCGAATTTTACGTAACAGAGGGGGGCTTTGCTGGGCTGCGTTATCAAGGAAAAGACTACCCACATATTGTATTGCGGCGTGTACTGCCTATCAGAGAGCCGATGAGATATATTTCTGTAGCTGACCACGAAAACAAGGAAATAGCCATTATCCATGCAGTAGATGACTTAACAGGGGAACAGCGGGATATTGTTATTAACGAGCTGGAAAACCGCTATTATTCGCCCTTTATACTGGAAGTTATGTCTGTAAAAGATAAATTGGGCTATGTGTACATTGAAATGCGGGTGCAAAACAAAAACGGCAGTGCTTATACAAAAAACTGCGCTGTAAAAGATGTAAGCAAAAACATCCGTATGCTTTCAGAAACAAGCTTGATTATATTTGATGTGGATGGCAACCGCTATATTGTAGAAGAATTAGAAAAGCTGGATAAAAACAGTATTAAACGGCTAGACCCGTATCTGTTTTAGGCAGGCTCTTATACCTAATTTTGGGAGATTATTTATCATGGAAACATTTACATTGGAGTATGACTTAAGTATGGCTTTACAGCCTATACCTGGTATTTTAACTTTCGCAGAAGACGGTACCATACGTTCTGAAAGCGAAGGACAAATTCTTTTTACCATACAAGCTTTCGAGCTGGAAGAGGTATTGGTAAAAGCAGGGGTAGGTTGCGGCCTTTTATATGCTAAACAAAAAAATGGTACAGACCGCATACTTTGCCGTTTTACTATGTCTGGATTAAAAAAATCCGGGGATTTTTGCAAAATCGTTAACTACTACATCCAGACTGGCACAGCTATTATCCCCAAAGTCGCAGAAAAGCGTATTTGTGAAAAATGCGGTCAGCCCTTGATGGAAGAACTCACTGTATGCGTATTTTGTTATGACAAGCTTGGTGTACTAAAAAGGGCGTTTTCTTACTTTCAGCCTTATGCTAAATCAATCGCGCCTGCAACAATTTTGTTGGTTCTTTCACATGTTTTGTTTTTAACATTCCCTATTATGAACCGTATCCTAATTGACGAATTCTTGCGTCCTCAAGTTGGAACCTTTCAGCAGATTGTTATTTTTGCGGTGGTAATACTTGTAACCCGCGTTATTGGAGAGATAATGTGGATTATTTTCGGGAGAATGTACAATCGGGCGGCCATTGCCTACTGTAATGACTTGCGTGTTTTGGCCTACGAGAAATTGCAATCCCATTCTATGGCGGCTTTTTCTAAACGTACTCCTGGTGACCTTATTCGCAGAATTATGGAGGATACTGCTGGAATACGTGAGTTTGTTACTGATATGGGACGCTGGGCTATTGTTCAGGGGTTATTCGTATTGATTATTATGATAATATTGCTAGCCACTGATTGGCGGCTTACCCTTATGGCCTTTTTGCCCGTACCTATTGTTGCTATATTTTTATCACAGTTTTGGCGGTTTATCCGCAATCGTTTTGAACGTCAATGGCGTAAAAGTTCAAAATCTACGTCCATATTGCATGATATTATCAAAGGTATACGTACTGTTAAAGCCTTTGGCAATGAGGAGAGGGAGATTAAGAAATTTGCCGCAGTAGAACGTGAACTAGCGCAGATTTCCTCCGATAATGAAACGATATGGGCGCGGTTGTTCCCGCTTATGACCTTTTTTACCAGTATAGGTGAGTTTATTATATTGTTTGTGGGTGGATATGCGGTTATCAACGGCACTATGAGCCTTGGTGTTTTGGTGCAGTTTACTATGTTTGTAGGATTTATTTACGAACCTTTGCGTTGGATGGTTTCTATTCCGCGCTGGCTTGCAAATGCTACTACCAGTATGGTAAAGGTGTTTGAGATTATTGATGAAAAGCCTGAAATCACAGAACATGCTAATCCAAACAATGTACCTATTTCTGGTGGCGTAAAGCTAGAAGGCGTATCCTTTGGATACAAATCCTATGAACCGGTGCTAAAAAGCGTGGATTTGGAGATTAAATCTGGAGAAATGGTTGGGCTGGTAGGAAAATCAGGGGCGGGCAAGTCCACATTAATTAACTTGATAATGCGCCTTTATGACCCTACAATAGGTCGAGTAACAATTAATGGCACTGATATTAGAGACATATCACCAAACCATTTGCATGAGAATATTGGTGTAGTTTTTCAGGATTCGTTCCTATTCGCTGGCTCGTATTATGATAATATTGCATATGCAAAGCCAGATGCCTCTTACGAAGAAGTTATAGCAGCGGCAAAGGCCGCCAATGCCCATGATTTTATAACAAAAAGCATTGATGGATACAACACAATCATAGGTGAAGGCGGGGAATCCATTTCCGGCGGAGAACGCCAGAGGTTAGCTATAGCGCGTGCAATTATCAAAAATCCTGATATTTTGATTTTGGATGAAGCTACAAGTTCTTTAGATGTTGAAACGGAAGCCGCCATTCAAGAAAGTCTGAATCGCCTAATAGAAGGGCGAACAACTATTGCAATTGCCCATCGTCTTTCTACATTGCGTAATGCTGACCGCCTGGTAGTATTGGATAAAGGCGGCATAGCAGAAGTGGGTACCCACATAGAGCTATTGAAGCAAAAGGGTATTTATTACAACTTGGTAATGGCGCAAAGGAAAAATAGTCGTTCGACGGAAGCAGGATAAGATTTAACGTGTATCACCATACTTGAGTTTGAGAGTACCCTTAAATGGGTTTTATGGGAACGGCTTGGTGGTTAATAAACTGCCAAGCTGTTTTTATTTCAATAAGATTGAGGCCACATAAATAGACCTCTTCTGAAATCTGCCGCAACCAGATTTCAGAAGAGGTCTAAAAAATGTAAAAATTAAGCGTGTCTGGAACATTATATTGAGTTATTACATACTATATATGATGTTTTATATTCCAAAACATTGATTCAAAAAATCCGTGATGAAGAGGTAGGCAAAATGGATATAAACTACCATTATTACACAATAAAGACACTTGCCATCCATGCTGGCTTTGATGATGAGAAAGCTCAATTTATTGCCCATTTTTCGCAACATATAGACGATTTTATTATGCACAGTCCCTTTATTGTGGACAAAGAACCTCCAGATTTTTTCCATAAAAATGGACTTGCAAACAAAATAAAAAACAACAAATGGGTATTTTCGCCATGCGCGACAGGATTAAACTTAATACATACAGTATCACATAGCTACCAACTAGATACCTTAATGCCTTTTCATTTTATTACACCTAAAGTTAATCGTGGTATGCCACAAAATACTGACCGTGGCCTTTACCGCTGTAGAGCCGCAAATGAAAATGATAATCTACTGATAAATCAACTTATGGAAAATACAGCAAAGTCAGTTAAGCCTAACGATAAAACCTCGCTTATGGCCTTGGGAATGCTATTACATACCTTATCAGATACTTATGCTCACTGTGGTTTTTCTGGATTCCACGGCTGGGAAAATGAATCTTATATACATAAAATGACACATAAAATTCCGCAAATACAAATCAGAAATATTTGGCCGATTGAACTTATGAAAGAGAAACTAAAAGAAACCGTGAAAGAAAATCTAAACAAGAATTTGAAAGTGAAACTTCGTGAGGCGAAAGAATCGCTAGAGGCAATGAGTCCAGCAGAAAAAGCATTTTATCGTGCCTTGCCATCAATTGGACACGCAAATGTTTCCCATGCACCTGATTGCTGTGATTGTTATATATCCATATATGGCAAGCGAACCAAGGATGGGGCATTGGAACTGCTAATAGAGCGTGACAATTCAGTATTTTTTGCAGAATGCTCCAGGCGAGTCCTAGACATACTTTGCACAATTAACGAGAAACCTAAATTTAACGATATTGAATGGGCAAACTTGCAAGAAAAATTGGCCGTTGCTCAAAATTCTAGGACGAATGATAATAGCAAAACAATCAGACGAAAGTGGATGGAAATTTTTCCTAACATTAATTATTCGTATAAAAAAAATGAGTTTATCCGTATAGAACTTAACCTGGTACATCATGACACAAAATTAACAGATAGACTGGAAGTTAGCAAAAGTGAACTAACGGACATATACTCAGAAAAGGGTGATAAAGCGCGTATATCATCATTGATACTTGCACGCAATGTAAATGATTTATTTTATACATACAATGAACTTGCATACCGACATGTTTTCAATGTCAATGGTGGATATGCTTCACACAGTAATTTTACACGATTGTCTACATATAGCAACCTTGTTTTGGCCGCCACTGTGTAAGAGCCTGATCTCCATGCCGCTGAATTGGCGTAAATTTGACCGACAATCCAGTGGTAGATGCAGACACACAAGAGTATTTTAGTAGGCTAGTGGGAACATATGAGAAGCAAGTAACAACACACGGTGAAAACATGGATTCTTTTGGCTTAGGGCATGGAAGGTCAACCAATACGCAAGAGATAGAGAAGCGAATAATAAAGCCTGAAGATTTCAGAACATTGGAGGATATCGTAATTTTGACACCCTATGGCATGTTGAGAGTAGATAAAATTCCATACTATCTTTAAGGATAAACGCAAAGTGTAAAACCTTGATATGGTAGTCAAATTGTGATACAATATGACTATATGATAAGGGAGTTGATATACATGCCACATGTTCAAGTCAGACCATCTAAAGATTTACGAAATAATTATCGTGAGATTGCAGACCTAGCGAAAAAAAATAATCCTGTCATTATCACTACTAATGGTAGGGGTGATACTGTTTTAATTAGCATGGAAGAATACGCTAAATTTGAAGATTATATGCAACATCAGCATATTATAAGGGAATTAGAAAAAGCAGAAATAGAAGCTAATGACCCGAATACAAAATGGTATACTCACGAGGAAGTATGGGACGAGATTCAAAGCAGGAGAAATCAAGATGTATAAGATTAAATACGTTGAAAAGGTAAAGCAAAATATATCAGAGATTGAAAAAAATCTTGATAAAATAGACAAAAAATTAACTGATAAAATTTTGAAAGCCCTCAATGAACGTATACAATCTTTACAAGAAATGCCTTTAAGATACCCCAAGTATCCCCATAAACCGCAATTCCGCTGGACAGCCGTTCACAAGCACATTATTTTCTACAAAGTTTGTGATGATAGAAAAATTGTTGAAATACACAGAATAATTCACGGCGCAAGAGATGTAAAAAATTTGATGTAAGGTAAGACGAATAATATATATAGTTTCACACAAGACGGGATTACCCCGTCTTTTTTGCGTGTGCCACGCATGACGAATATCTAGGTAGTGAAAATCAACTGTGTGGTCTGGTCGTTGCCAACCACTAGCAGAAAGCAAGGGAGTCCACAGTGACGAGGAATCTGAAGGAAGCCTAATGCAAAGTTCCGCCCCAAGGAACACGAACAACATAAGGCACGATAGCGGGGTAAGTTTGCACAACAAAACGAAGCCCAATAAACGACACGGACGCGAAACGTGTAAATGGTGTGGGGACATGGAATGAAAGATATTCGACAAGCCTACTCGGTGCGCTGTGTGCTACTAGCACACAGCGCACCGTGGGAGGTCTCACGGACGTGCGAAGGCAAAAGCCACGCGCACGGTTGAAACAAGATTTATCGTGAGAAGTCAGCAGAAGCCATAGTACGCACGGTTTAGGTGCGGAAAGGCAGAACTCTAGGAGGTGAAAGTCAATGAAAGTTACCAAGCCAGTGGGGAAGCACAGCCTCCCCGAACAGAATAAGAGGGACTTACTGCAAAAGGATAGTGCGGAACACGAAAGCTATGCAGGAGTGTACGATACTGAAAGGATAACTGAAAACAACATCACTGACGCAACTGAACAAAGATTGCTTGAGCAAATCCTAAACAGGAACAACCTGAATGCGGCATATTAAGTTTGTTAAATATTGCTAGAAAAAATGTTTTTCCAATTGTGCTGATTCAAGAAAACACCAGCAATAAATTGCCATTATTGGGCAATTTTAGACGAAAACACTTGCTGCAAAGCGTTAGATGCTGTGTTAGATGCGGGTAATATTGGAGTAATGCCGGGGAATTAAAAATCCCCAGAAACCTTGATTTCTGGGGATTTCAGACTTGCGGAGGCAGGATTTGAACCTACGACCTTCGGGTTATGAGCCCGACGAGCTACCGAACTGCTCCACTCCGCGCCATCAACTTGTGATAGTCTAACATAAAACGTTTCATAATGCAATAGCCATTAGAAAAAATTTATTACAGCCCAAAAGCGTTAGCAAGAGAATTAAATAAATATTATAACGAAAATGATTAGTTGGTCAGTCCACTCTCGTATAAATGATTACTTGCCTTTTGTACTATATCATAAATCTGAATTTTCTCAATCTATAGTTTACTTCCCTATGAAATTTGTGGTACTATATTTCCTATATTTCACATATTGTCGGAATGCAGAGAGGAGAAGAAACATGAGGGTATTTAATTTTTCACCAGGGCCAACAGCTTTGCCGGTTGCAGTTTTGGAACGTGCCGCTACAGAAATGGTAGAATACGGTGATGCTGGCATGTCTGTTATGGAAATGAGCCATCGTTCAAAAATGTTTACAGACATAATCGAAAAGGCCGAAGCTTTGTTACGTGAATTAATGTCAATTCCAAGCAATTACAAGGTTTTGTTCTTGCAAGGGGGCGCGTCTCAGCAATTTGCCTTAATCCCTATGAACTTGTATAAAAACGGTAAGGCCGATTATATTATTTCGGGAATATGGGCACAAAAGGCGCAACAAGAAGGCAAACGCGTTTTGGATGCAAAAATTGTCGCTTCTTCTGAGGATAAAAAGTTTTCATATATCCCTGAAGCAACGGAACCTTTTTCAGCCGACGCGGACTTTGTGCATATTACGTCTAATAATACTATTTG
>Ga0123355_10015823_pt1 | contig 11867 bp, 5 predicted proteins | sample TergutEmb28metaG_3_FD_89872 | JGI IMG/M metagenome (GOLD analysis project Ga0123355, IMG submission 89872) | Embiratermes neotenicus P1 segment gut microbial communities from Petit-Saut dam, French Guiana - Emb289 P1 | ecosystem: Host-associated > Arthropoda: Insects > Digestive system > Gut ... | reverse complement strand
CTACTACCATCCGCTCCCGTTGTTGAGTTGGAACTCAACAACGAGAGCGGATGGTAGTAGATCCGGTTAATCAATACCAGAAGCTGTAATTACAGCTGTTCGAGCTCCTGATGATGGGTGTCAACACCCGAAACATGTAGAGCTGCCTACAGAAATGTAATAAACTAAATAAGTCGTATCTTGTTGGAAAATTATTAAGCACGTTCTTGACTTCATTATTCCAGCAGATATATATATATATATATATTAATATACGTCTACCATTTACATCTACATCTTCCAAGTGGTCTCTTACCTTCGCCTTTCCGAATACAACTTTACAGGCATCTCTTTTACCTATACATTATTAATAACAACAATGAAAATACGTAGTCGTTTTTCTTAAAATGTTGTGGCAAGTCCGTTTCGCACATTGCTAAAAATATCAACTGTCCTTACATTTACACTCAGCACTTCACAGAATTGTGCAACGGACTGTCCTCTCTAACACATCTCGTTTTATCCATTTTTGTGCCTTTAGGGAGGCGCTTGCCGTTACGAATGCTGACACGAGAACTTCCACCCACATCCATCTCTTTCGCTTTCAGACAACCAACGTGACACATTTCATTACAGTGCCTGATGATTGTAAAACAAAAAGAAGCAGAAGAAATAGGGCCGTGGAAGAGAAGTCAGGAAGACTGGCAGACCTAGCGCAACTAAAACAAAACCATTTCAAGTTTTCCTTGTCACTAGGTTCAATTTTCTCTTACTACCGAACATTGGAAACCAAATATCTGTGCGACGGAAGACAAGTGGTACTGCATCGACCGGAGCAAACCAAGTCCCTGGTGTGTTCGGAAAATACTAAGCAAACTGATGCATTTAGCTACGTGCGTCTGCTATGAAGTTACTTCTGCTTTCTTTAGGAGTCTCGTTTAAGCAGGGTATATAACTTATTGTGTGAGGAAAACAGGCTAATGGTATCATCATGTGTGTTACCGTGAGTATGTTTTTGTGTGTGTGTGTGTGTGTCCATAATACGCAATATTACAACTGTCTACGAACTCTCGAGATAGAGACAGCAGAGCCCCTCTCCAAGAATGCCCTTTTACTTTTGTGTGATACAGAGTTAGTGTAGTGATAGGCGATTCGGTTTGCACGTTTCAATAGAAAAATATAGAATCGTCCGAAGTCTGCATTTAGATTTAGAATGAATGGCGACAACTAACGAAAAAAAGAAGAATGTAAACCATGTGTGTAGACATGTCATTAACCTGTCTGAAATTATAATAGCAACATTCTTATCCGTGAAAACAAATATGGCGAGAAATGGAGGTAGCATAGACCCACGAAAAATTAGGAGAGTAAAAATTTGGACCGGTTCTAATGGAAAATACGAGTAGGATTATACTGCTATCAATTTGCAGTTCACACTGGCCTTAGCAAATAAAATGACGCACATAAAGGACCAAACGCAACATACATTCTTCCGAGGACCTCCTTATTAAGCCCGCGCCGACTTTTATGCCAGCTAACACCTTTCTTTCTTTCTTTCTTTCTTTCTTTCTTTATATCCTCCTTAGTGTCACATCTTCTACCTACTCACTGTGGGTGAAGATGGGTACAGTTGTATATGATTATACTCAATGATATATACACACACACACACACACACTCGGTAGGACTCCTCCGGAGGAGGGACTGGCCCGTCGAAGAGACTTTTACCAAAGAACACACAACACTCACAAGAGACAAACATTCGTGCCGCCGGCAGGATTCGAACCCGCAATCCCATCAGACCTACGTCTTAGACAGCACGGCCACCGGGGACAGCTGACACTTTACAAAACGAAAGTTTTTATCTAGTGGCAACAAAACGATTCGTAAGTTATTTAAAAATGATTTTTAACTGCAGATGTTACGTATTATCGACCGCAAGGCATCATGAGTGACGACCAGGTGAGGAATCGGAAGACGGAAGCCGTGGCCTGTCTGACGGTACGTAGCACTTAACTCGGCGTTGTCCTGGAGAGTAAGAAAATCCTTGATAAACGCCAGCAGCGTAAGACTTAACGAGGCTAGATATAGAGGCAAGGGCCCGAAGACCAACCAGGCGACATGACCATACAAGGAAACAGAAAGGGAACATAGGAGTACACAGCGCACACACAGGTGTATGTGCAGCAAGAAAGTTCGGAGATTTTTAAATGTTAAAGCATGTGGTCGAGAAAGAAGCTGTTCCCTTTAAAGACAGGGGTGCTTCTTAAAAATGTAAACAGTATGAGGAAATTAGTTTCAAAGACGAGCAGTGGTGCACTAAGGGTTCCTATTTCACATGAAAAACAAATGGCCTCCTTTTTAATGGTCCGGAACGCGATCGTTGAAAGTCCTAAGGCCTCCGATCTTATCCCAGCCCATACCGTTCTGTGATCTGCAAAACACTGGCCTATCCACCGCCAAATAAAAGTTAATATACTTTTGGGGGGGGGGGGATCTTATTTGTTTTCACCCAGAATGTCGTCTGGTTTTCAAACATCTTCACGGTAAGTGTCACAGTTTTATTACACAAATTCCCGAAATTCATAAATTTCTAGTAAAGATGCATCATATATTCATAGATTATCATCATACTAAAGTCAAACCTAAATAATTATAATGTTAAAAATTATAAATGTAGTTACAAGAAAATATTAATCAATGCAGAGGACACAAAACACAAGAAAAAGAGCAATTTAAAATAAAACAATAACACTTTCTTAGTTACAACATGCAGCACAGCCCTTCTTGAGAAAGTAACAGGTTCTCAGCTAGTCAAGAAATTCCCCGCATATTTTGGAACCCGAAGGTTCATAATCGCGTTTACAAGTGTCCACCAACTGTCCCTATCCTGAGCCAAATCAATCCATTCCATGCCCACCCATGTTACTTCCTGAAGATCCATCGTAATATTACACTACCATCCATGCCTGGGCCTCCCAAGTGGATTCTTTCCCTCAGGTCCCCACTAAAACCCTGTATAATATATATATATATATATATATCCTCTCCTCATAGGTGCTTCATGCCCCGCCCATCTGATTCTTCTTTTTTTGATAACCCGAAACATATTTGTTGAGAAGTACATATCAATGAGCTCCTCATCATGTAGCTCTCTCCTCTCCATTTTTACCTCGACCCTCTTACGCCCAAATATTCTCCTCAACGCCCGATTCTCATACACCCTCGGCCAACGATCCTTCCACAGTGGAGCGACCAAGTTTCACACCCATACAAAACAACAGGCAAAAAAAATAGTTTTGTGTATCTTAATCTTTAAATTGCTGGATAGCAAACTGGGAGACAAAAGATTCTGCACCGAATGAAAGCAAGCCTTCTCTGACTTCAATCTGCCCTTAATTTCTTCCTGAATAGAGTTTTGATTTGCTAAAGTTGTTCCCAAACATTTGAACTCTTCCATCCTTTCAAAAGAACCATTATTAATCTTTATATTCTGAACTCGTCTTGCATTCTGGTCTCGAGACATGACCATGCATTCAGCATTTACTTCTAGTCCAATCTCCTATCTAGCAACTACTAAACCTTTTGATTTTTTCTTTATACTATATATATATGTACCTTTCCGTCCAATATAACAAAATAACAGCACAAAAAAGTTAAAGGTAATGTCCACCCTAGAACATGCGATGAAGGCCCAGAGGGGGAGTAGAGGTATAGCTCCACTCTTTCTTTAACCTCGGCACTAGATGGGGCTGGGTGGTCAACGTCACGCCCCGGCCGCCTTATTCCCGGGAAAGAGATCCTGTACCCAATGTACAGATGGCTTGGTGGTCCCCAAGGCCGGTCTGGACGGGTGCGGTAAATCTCGCCGCCATCCGGGTTCGATCCCCGGACAGTCCAGCTCTATCGAATCGCTATACCGACTACGCTATCGCAATAACGTAAGGATTAGTTATTAGGTCGTCCATGTTGTTTGAAGCACACAGAGAGAATTGCCGAAGACACACTCGTATTCGGAAGACACTCAAGACAGGAAGAGAACTGGAAGCAGTAACACAATGGCGTGAACATAACCTAGAAAAGGCATGAAAGAGACGACACAAATACGATGTAAAATAAAGAGTTCCAGAACAATATATTTCGCTGTATCCAAAGCGGTGGACCCATATCTAAGCCGAAGTCTGTGTCAGCATCATCAGAAATACGTGCCAGTTTGAAATACTGAAGTTTTCGCAGGTCATAAGACCTACCCACCCTTGAAGATGAGAGCAATGCGTTCCCTCGGAAGGTCCACTTAGCCATTTACACGATGTCATACCCCAGACAATCGGATTCCTCAGCAGATGTACGTTTATAACTGTCCGCCTACTCTTTAAGTCCTATGCCCACAGAATACCGGTAGAAATGGCACAGCCGTTTATGAAGCTGCACAGCTCTGTTAAGGAGTGGACTGACTTGGAAGTCAACGGTCTTAAATGCTGTGGACGTACTCATCTGTTCGTATATAAGGCCGCGCAATGACAGTCACAGAAGGAACGCTAGATGGATCCGATTAATAGCATGAAGTTAATGTTTACGCCACGGCTTGGGCAGGCAGACAAACCATTATTGCAGCAAGAACATACAACAATACACTCAGAAACACTAACGTCACAGACAAAAGGCTAACAGCAGAGAATACACTTGCTCCTCGGTGTACGAAAGGGACGACCTACAAGGTACCTATCGCTCGTTAAGCGAGATTTGCGGTTCTGCTGGCAGTGATTACTAACATTGCTGTCTTCAAAGACGCAAAGCGTGTGAATATACGCCAAAAATCTTCCTGCCTCTGTCACAAGAGCAGATGAAAAGAACTGCGTCTACCAAGATGTTGGAGACGGAATGACCCTCTAAAACAATCATCAAATTCCTCGTTACTATAGATTACTTAAACATGTGGTGACTGTGACAACATCCCAGTAATATAATGGGCCGGGTTCATTAGTCGATATTGTGACAGGGCCTCGAGCTGGACGACCAGAAAATCGGTGGTTGATTTTCCGCGGGACCGAGGATTTTTTCCTTCCCCACTGAATCCATACGGGACTAACCAGCTGCCTGCCCACTGGATATCGGAAACTCTTTCACAAGAGCTAAAACAGGTTGTCATCTCCACCAACTGCCGGAAGTTAAGAAGGACTGCAGACATACATTCAATCGCCTCTACGTCATCTCTGGTGTGGTGCTGAAGCACAGGACGCCAAGTCTAAAAAAGTTATGAAAACACACACAAACACACACCCACACATATAAAACAGCTAATTAAGGTAGATATATGGCATAGGCAAATAGTACAATACGTTTCTTCTTTCGTCGTCCGAAGCACCGCAGCTCATATGTGTGGCCCGGCGGATGCCGGCATTCTATACGATAAAACTGCCGCGCGCTGTAAGACGGCAAAAGAAAGACCCTGTACGTAACGTAACGTATGTATGTATATGTGCATGTATGTATGTGTGTATGTATGTGTGTAAGTATGTATGTACGTACGTACGTATGTATGTGTGTGTATGTATGTGTGTATGTGTGTGTATGTGTGTGTGTGTATGACTTCCAAAGTGCTCAGAATGAAGAGCAATTTGGAAGTCCAATTCAGTCAGCACAGCACTTTCGAACAGCCAACAGCACATCCCTACTCTTCCTTCTGCAGTAAGGAGCTGCTCTGTTGTCCACTCAAAAGCAGCAAAAAGTGCAGCTGTATGGCCACTAGAAGACATCAAAATTATTCACGAATATTTGTTGTGCATCCACAGAACTGTGCTGGTAATGGCCATGCTCAACGGTTACAGAACACAATCAATTCTGAGCAGGCGGACGTTACGTGTGGAAGAAAAATAATATCGGAGAACTTTGGACATCGGTTCATCAACAGCACTGGTGACCTTACAGTAATTCTAACACCGCTTAACAGGCACGTATACTTTACATTTCCCTCTGGAAAGAAGTGCGCTATTACGGAAAGTGCACGGCTATGAAATATTTTTGTCTATGCCATGCTAACATGGCGCAGTCTCACGAGAAGAAGACTCTTTTCACCAACAAATTAGACTTAAATTTAAAGAAGAAACTAGTCAACTAAGTTTGGAGTATAGCTTTGTAAGGTGCTCAAACGTGGACACTTCGGAAAGTAGATCAGAAATACCTGGAGAGTTTTCAAATGTGGTACTGGAGAAGGACGAAGAACATCAGTTGAGCCGATCATGTGAGAAATGAAGTGCTACAAAGAATCTAGGAGGAAAGAAATATTCTACGAACAATAAAACGAAGGAAAGCTAACTGGGTGGGTCACATCTTGCCTAGGAACTGCCTTCGAAAACGTTATTGAAGAAAATATAGAGAGGAGGATAGATGTGACGAGAAGACGAGAAAGAATACGTAAGCAGCTACTGAATGACCTAAAGAAAACTAGAGGCTACTGTAAATTGAAGGAGCAGATCGAATTCTGGGGAGAACTCGATTTGGAAGACACTATGGATTGTCGAGTGAATGAATGAACGTATTAATTAATTACTGACTGACTGAATGAACGAACGGAAGAATGAATGAATGCGTCTCATAACTGCTTTGAACTGTGAAAGAACTGGAAGAAAAGAGTAGCGGAAAGAATTAAGTTTTAAGTTACGTCATATACGAAAATAACTACCCTGTGCCACGAGACAGGAATATGGCAACTAGCGCCCAAAACAAGCAACATAGCTGCAGTAGTCGACACACCATCGTAGTATGAATCATGCAACGTTCTATCAAAACCAATTCATAATTTATCACCGCCATCTTAGCATTAGCAGGACATGGGAGGGTTTACTGTACTGCGCAATAAACAGCCCTGGATATCGTACACGTTTCCGTGGGAAAGCAAAGTGGTAGAAAGCAGTTGGCGCACTACTTTTATGTCAAGTATTATATGATCACACGATCAGCCACGAGTGCGACATGGCCACTTGATTTGCTGCGACCTCTGACCACGTGTGTGTGTGTGTGTGGAGGTAACTGAAAGCGAATTCGCCCGCAGACAAATTGGTATTGCAGGCTGTGGAAAAAAAACGCAGCGTCTGTCAGCGGCTGATATGTAGACCGATGTGTCAGCGCTGGGACGACGAAATTGTGCAACAGTACCAGCATCGACAAACACATTCTTGTATTTCTGCGACAACAAGAACCAAACCCAAAACTGTCGGATATTACTTCCTATGATAAGCTACGGGCTTGATAACCGAGGAGTCGAAGTTCGATGACCAACAGTTCGAAGTCATGTTTGACTTGTCCGCTACGTCTGGGAACCTTAACTTCCTAGAACCCACTGGCCCCCTCCGGGCCTGTAATGGGACCGCTTTACCTTTACCTTACTTTACAGAGTTTTCTTCATATACAGATTGTTTATATCATACTGAACTGATAACTAAAGAAACAATCGCAATCTAATTTAAATTGCTGTACTAGCACTGGCATTTATGAGGGAAGAAAATAGCAGCTTCACTTCCGATTACATCTCAACAAAAATTCGGTTTCCTGTCGCCTCGAGTTTTGAGACATTTATTCAACCGAAATAAAAAAATGCGCATCCGTGAGGCATAAACAGAGAAGTACATTCCAAATGTCGGGATGTAATGACGTGTCGCGAAATACGTGACGCTTGACCTGCACAAGTGCGCAATAAGGATCTGAAAGGATATATTTTACAGAATAACTGAGAAATGAGAAGGGATTACATAACGGGCTAATCTGTCATGCGTCTAAGCGCATTCAATTCGTTCTCAAGTTTGAAAACTACCAGAGAGTACCAGGACGTGCTATTACCATCCTGTAAGAAATCACAGTTCATCGAATCTTTCCTTCACTTTCGCTTGAAAAGATCAGTCATCAATTCCATGATAAATTTTATCTCATTTACTTTCGGAATGAAACTTGGAAGAAGGCAGAAATTTCTGGAATATAATCACATCAGTTCGTCATGATGGAATTAAAATTTCACAGGCGTCACCTGGTACGACTATCAGCGCGAGAGAAAATAGCGTCTTTGACACTTGATCGCTCCCAAAACTTGGAAGAACCGTCAGATTTCCAGGATCCAACGATGGATAATAAATTCCCCTCTTGGGTCTAATAATAACGCAATGATTCAAGGCCGTTTTATTGTTGAAGGAAACTTCCATAACGAGAAGAGAGGCATTAGTGAAAAACATTCAGCTGCAGTGACCATAAACTACCTTCTTCCCTACTGCAACATATATTATGGCGTCCCACATAGTAGCCAGCCGTATGACCTCATTGTAACACTGTTGATACGTAATATAATATTAAATAGTCTACGTCAGCACAATCACTTTATTACTCAATGTAATTATAACGCTACATGTTTCGACAATAGATTAGTCATCCTCAGGCCTATTTTGTCAATTGTGTCATAAGATGCTATGCACAATTCGGGACCCCATCGTGTTTACATCCACGGAATACATCAAATTAAATCGTTTGTCTCTAAGGGCGTGACGCGCAAATTGTGTTTACAAGAGTGGGCCTGAGGATGACTAATCTGTAGGCCTAATAGGCCTGAGGATGACAAATTATAGTCGAAACATGTAGCCTTATAATTACCTTGAGTAATAAAGTGATTGTGCTGACGTACACTATTTAATATTATATTACGTTACAAGCACATCGTGACGGTTCCATTCAAAAACTGTTGATACATTCTTGCATGGCGCAGAAAAGAAGAAAAGAAGGCTAATGATCTTCCCATCATTTAAACAGAATGTTTTATTTTAGTGTATATCCCCTAACAATAAAATATTTCGTACATTCGGGACAGAACTCAAGGTTTCGGAACAGACAGTCGGGTATGAGGTGGAAAGATAGTGAGAGGCTTAAGAATCCAGTGTCACAAGACGAAACAGGTCAATAAACCACAACATGTGGTCACATTCCACGGGAATAGTGAAGTTCTTTCCTGCAAATCTCAGTTTGCTTATAACTCTGCCCACATTTCACTTCTTGAAAAACATTTAATCTATTGGTGACGGGAATCTCGATCAAACCTGGTCGACACAAATAACAAACGTGTTGTACTGTACCATACTGCTTATAAATCTTTATGGTTCTCACCTTGCTCTTATTCCATACCACAGCCTTTCATATACAATCCTCGCTACATACTGTACTTTCCAACGTAAAACACTTGATCTTGAAACTAAAGATTAAATACCAACTGTGATCCGGACATGTGTAACGCCTAACGTAAGATATGAAGTTTCTAAAACAGCGACAATTCAGATCCTGATGTTCTGGGTTATTACACAGAGTACTCTCTTAATTGGATACTAATGTTTCGGGGACACCAGCTGCCTCTACTTTCAAGAGCCTCTTACCCTGAATTCAGCAGAAAACGGTCAATCTGAAAGGTCGGCAATCGTCTACATGAGTACGCGATAAAGTAACAAAGGAGAAAAAAACGTACCCTATAAAGCGTGTGCCGTAACCAGAAGTGCAAAATTTTCCAAAAATCTAGCGGCCATCTCAAAATTCTTGGCGTCAGAAGGGTGACACAAAGAAACTACCGTACCGAGGACCTACAAAGAGCATGCGCCATAATTAAAAATTCAGTCCCCTGGGTGACCTGGCAGTCCGAGATTTAAGCACACCTACCCAAAACGATTTTGGATATGTCAGCAATCAATTAAAATCCTTTAAACTTACTCAGGCTTCCAAATGAAGCAAAAAGGTTGTTGAATTTTCGATGCAGACCACACCTAAAAAAAAAGGCTTCAGACGACACCACTTTCATAATTAGGGGTAAAGAGAGACGTCGATGATAGACTGAAATATATGACTCCTGTCGAGATTTACACAACACTCAAAGCTTTTCGTACAAATTTCACACTATCGCAGAAATTTATCTGAATTATTTACCCATGAAACTCAATTGCCATTAATATTTAGGAACGTGTAATACGCAAAAAAATTCAAACCGCTTTGATTTTTTCACCAGAACTGCGAGCACATGCACAAAGCATTGTTCAGCACGTGTTTGGAGGACGGTATTTACAATACCCCTCGTAAAAGGGGGCAATGATAAAGCACGTACCGAATGGGCCCGATCGATTTCAGACGTCCATTCTCAACGTTCCATACTTCTCTACCGACAGACAAAAGCAGTATAAATACAAACGCTACATGTTTGGTTACAAGCTAAAGCTGCGATACACACTAACCGGCAAGGAATTCAACAATGCGTCATACATGAATAGGTTTACAACAATATTCAAAAGAATAGTAAGAGCTACAATAATACTTCCAAGTCGTAATTACAAGATCGTAATTACCTCGAGATGGGCATTTACTGATTCGTTCTTGCGCAATTCAACAACGCTTTCTCAACTGCATAGGTTACATAAAGTAAAACGCTAAAATTACTGCGAATGATAAATAAGCAAAGATATAGAAATTGTCGAGGTATATTTAAGGCAGCCTACAGATATTTACGTGTGAAAACCACGAACAAGCTCTTGCGAAGATAACGACCCCCACGCCGAGATTCGAACCCAGTATTTTGCGGATAACAAGAGTAATAACCTCTCGAATTTTGTATACATCTGATCTGTAGAGCTTCTCGAGATAGCTCGGATTTTAAATAGCAAGACACGTCACTGTTCCTGGTAGACGGTAATAACGATGGCATTGTTCATCTCTTCTGAAAATAATCGGCATTGTTGTGTGATGTTTTGTCCGTAGATACAACTGCTGTGCCATATTATGTACAGCGTAGCGCGGTTTAATTAGTAGTCTGCACATGTACATGCTAATAAGACTTCCCTGTTATTAACAAGTCATTATCGCGTTTGAAACTGTAATCCTTTCCCGATTAAAATCCTCCCCTAGATTAGAGGGTTTCATTTAAACATGATCGCGTTTGGAAATGACGTGTGTTCTAAGGTAAAGGCAAAACTATACCTTTCACACAGTCAAATGAGGTACTCTCTTTGACTGCTTGGATAAAGTTCGAATCGTGGTCCTCTCTGAATTCCCTGGAACTAACCAGTCCTTAAGGAATATTTCTACGTGATACTATTAGACACGCATCACGGCAGCATTAAAACCCGCTATTTCACGTAGTCATGCACTAAACTAGTTCCGCAAACCGAATAAATGATATCTTCAGTAGCAAGTAAAAGGGAGATGAAACATTACGTAACAAGGAAATTAATGATTGGTACTGCTCTTGAGAGCTGAATGGAATACTGCGGAAAATTGGCATGGATAATGAAGATGAAAACGTACAAAAAAGTGGTCGGAAATCCTGTAGCAGAAGTGCATTCGAAAGACCTAAGCGTAGACGGGAAATTTAAGAAATCAGTTTACAGAAATAGTGTGCGCGGATCTTGTCTGGAATCAGCTGGCTCGAAACAAATACAAATGGAGATCTGCATAAAGCGACAGTGAAACTGCGACATCCACACATGCAGAAAATTTCATTATGAATCAATGATAATCAGCTTTGCATGAAAAACCCAAAGACGTCTGTATACTGAATTTTGAAGGGCTTTGTCTAGTTATTTAATATGACTTATTCAGTGCGGTGAACAGTCCATAAGCTTCTGGTGACTGCACAAGGGGCAAAAGTGACGTCTGCAATAAACTCATTTAAAAGCTTAATAAAGTATAACGAATTAATAATAATAATAATAATAATAATCAGCAGAAACAAGTCAAGGAGGCAAGGTATCCGTATTGTGGAATCAACAAGTACAAACTGACAGAACTATCCCCAACAACAAACCAGACATTATAATCGGTGATAATGAAAAGGGAACATGTGTGTTAATAGACGTTGCAATCTGAGGAGACAGAAATGT
>Ga0123355_10015822_pt1 | contig 11867 bp, 8 predicted proteins | sample TergutEmb28metaG_3_FD_89872 | JGI IMG/M metagenome (GOLD analysis project Ga0123355, IMG submission 89872) | Embiratermes neotenicus P1 segment gut microbial communities from Petit-Saut dam, French Guiana - Emb289 P1 | ecosystem: Host-associated > Arthropoda: Insects > Digestive system > Gut ... | reverse complement strand
GGGGGGGGGGGGGGGGGGGGGGGGGGGAGAGGGGGGGGGGGAGGGGGGGGGGGGGGGGGGGGGGGGGGGAAGTCTGGCATTCCATTAGCCCCACCATAACTATAAGAGTGACCTGACAACAGTTGGTGATGGCATGACTGGCACAGTGAACCTCTGATCCAGATATTTCTCACATTCACAATTTCCCATTTACGAATTAAGCATGCTCACACCCACACACATACACACAATATAGAGGTCACTTCTCTGCTTCCTACTATAAACTTAATCAAGAAAATATGCAGATATTATGAATTTTACTCCACATTCTTGCAGCACAAACAATAGCTATGGTTGTTAAAGAAAAGCGTAAGTACTGTGGTTGAGTTTCTGAATGTGATTTATATCCTTGCACTCATTCTTTTTTTTAATTATATGAGTAATCATCAGTTTCTTAATATGAGCATTATTCCTTGTTTAAAGTCTCAGCTACAATATAATGTGACATGGACAAGAACAGATATTACTTACATCTGTACATATTCCAACACCAACAACATATAATCTGACAAGGGATGATTTAAAATGAAACATGCACAGTTTATTGCAGTAGCAACAAGACATTCATACATGTAGGAATGTTAACAATAACATGTGACAAAATATGTAGCTATTTCTTCTTCTTGGACTTCGCTGGTTGCTCAGAAACATCGTTTTCAGGCCGAGGTTTCTGCCATTGGAGGGGTTTCTGTCTATACATGGGCCATGGTGGCATGGTCACCTAGAAAGCAAATGAGTCTTAAAAATTTCAGTGTCAAGGCTCTGACAACAGCTGGGGAGACACTTGGGTACTGACACCATGTTTATTTTGGATGTTTGGCCACTGATTCAAAGAAATTAGCAGTCTACAACTTCTGGATAAAGTAAATGACAATTGCCTTTGGTCATACATATACGTCTAAAAAACTGACTGCCCATCATATATGGTTACATTCAATTCTTTTACTAAAAGCTACCATCAAAAGCATCACTACTTACTAAAATTCATTTTGCTTCTTTTATGTACTGTCAAAAAAAAATCAATGAATAATTCCCCAGAACATTCAATAACGTGTAGTTTGTTAATCATCATCATCAGATACTACTCAGTACATTTTCTACAGGAAATTTTTCTAAAAAGTTTTAGTCTTTAACGAATCTTTTCAGAATTGGTGTGTGCAGTACATTCTGGCATATATTGTATCCTCCTTGGTACAACGTTTTGAAGCACATGTAATCTGTGTTTTTCACCTGCAAGTAAGTGTAAGTTACTTACAATTGCTGCAAGAACAAACCCAGCTCCTAGGATATACACTGCTTGTGAGAACTGCTGTATGATGTATCCCCACACAAGTCCAACAGCCTAAAAAAAATGAACTGTAACAGTTTTGATACAGTCAAAATTATTTCAAGATTGTGGCCTTCTGGAATGTGATGGCCACAGTCTGATAATAGTTCATCTACATTCTAAGGAATATGCTACCTCCATTTTTATGGATGAAGATGGAGGCAGCATATTGGCACCTATATACCACTACACAGTGTCACATGTCATAAGACCACACTGTTCACCACGCTCAGAAAATCTGAGGTCCATGTGAATAGTAGGATTATGTTCATAAAGCCCACAATGTTTGGTCAGCAAACCTGTGCATAAGTCATGAGAGTTACAAAGTCATATGTACAAAGATCACTGTCCCTCTGCAATCATAGAGGAGGGACTGCCAGCATAGGATGCCACTATTTTTATATGCATCAGCTGTACTCATGCGATATGTAGGGCTTAAAAAGTCAGGCTTCACTGCTATGCATCTGATGAACCGTTGTAGTCACTAATTGTCTGGACTGTTGGTGAGCTGCACTGAGAGTCATTACAAAAAATGACACAGACTTTACAGAAATAATCCACCTATACTGAGAGATGACATGAGAAAGCCACTCTTCCAGCCACTCAGGTATCAATGGGCATTACAGAGGCATAATAGTGGCTACCACACTGACAGATACCAATAATGTACCTTATGCTTGGGGCACAGTAAAAGTACCTCTCTATATATCAGTGAAATGCATGATGAACAAGTTAATATTAATACAAGAGAAAAGAGCCCCAATATGTTACAAGAGATGTTACATTTTACTACTATTCTGATTGTATATCATGGTAAGAATTCACTGGAAAACTGACAATCTGTAAAATACCTGTAAAAAAGCTTCCTGTTTACTACTGTATGAAAAATATGACAATACAATATACCAATATATATTTATATTCTGTAAATATAGTGTTACAAACACCTACTTCAAGTTGTTGCTGACAATATACTATACTGTACCAAGGAACTGTTCATCTAATGTACACACCATGGTGTGCATGAAATAAAATTAAAATTCAGTACAAACATACTTACGCCAAAGAGTGTTATGATAATCCGAGACAATTTTTCTGCTCTCCTTTGACCATCATAATCCTGTTTACAAAACATAACATGTAAAATTAGTTTCCATCTTCAGGTAGCTGGGATAGCTCTATAGGATGGTGACTAGGTCACATCTTGGATGACTCTCTTTGGTAGTGTCCACACCAATAGTGAAGCCTACCCAGTCGTCTATCTAGTGAGTACTGAGGACTCTTTCTCTGAACATTAAAGTGGCCAGGGAATGAAACTGATCACTTACTTCTACAGTGCTGAGGTTAAGAGACATCCGTATCATTAACTTCTCATACGACTACAGGTGTTGTGTTTAATTAACCATTACTGCTACGTAATTGACATTAACAGTCAAACAGATTCTTCATGTAAGTTTGACTTGTCTCTTTATGTGCAATAAATAACTAATATGTACACAGATTGAGTATTCAAATGTGTTACTTGAAGTCTGTAAATGGAAACCCAATCATGAGTTCAAGTGTTATCACCTAACCTAAATATCAAAGAATGCTTATACATAAAAATTCTAAAAAAGCCTTACTGCAGTTTATACCAGCATGAAAACAAAATTACAGTGGGATGCATATCTCGTGATGTTAATTATGTAAGACAGTGAAATGTACCTACTGAGTTGTGGTTCATTCTTACATGAGTCCATGTCAGTGGAAGACCAGGTACTTGCAAAGCACAGATTCATTCAGTACATACCAACATACATTGGTCTACCCTCTCACTTTACAATTCACATGTACAGCGATGTTTACAGTAACAACTCACTCTTTGCAAATGTTTATCTGTCAACTAGTTTCGACCTCAATTATAGGTCGTTATGAGGCCAATGTACAAGAACATGAATGCATACAGAAACTAAGTGCCAAAGTACTAAACGTCCAGCACCACTGTATTGGACGTTTAATGGCCGATATAACAGGTCCGACTATCTGGTGTACAACAAACTGGAGCATAGGACCTCTCATTTAACTGATGCAAACCCAACCTACAAAACTAACCAACCACCCTCGAAAAATGTTGATAAGACAGTCTCCCTGAAAAGTAATATTATTGGGATTCCGTCGTACCGTTAGCACGAGAAGTCCAGACTGGTACACAATTCTAAGTAATACTCCAGGAGTGACAGATGGCTCTAATACAACGTAACTTTACACAGTCGGAATGGATGTATAACTACATCACTGAAAGTACAAGGTAATCAATCCAAACGTAAACTGCCCAGATTCGGCGTTTTATTTTCCATGAGATCTGCAGAATATGAACCCATTCCCACATCCACTTAACGTATTCTTTCATGCAGTGCCTACACAACGAACAAAAAATAAATATTCTTATCTACGACGGCAGTAAAACCGACATCTTACCATATGAGTTGGAATCGAGTTGAACACATGCATTTCTCGTATGTTATTTAGTACGGAAACGAAGTTCAGATGTGACTCTAAACAAACGGAAAAGCAACACAATTCCTCTGAACCGTAACACTAAACACGATAACAATTTACGATTCACGTGGCCCAATACCTGCAATTCAGGTTTAGAAAATACGAAACATTTGACAGACGATATACGAGCCACGATAACAAGAGCAGAATACTACGCCATGGTGTGCAAGTGTTGAACTAAGCACAAGAATCACGCTTCCCATGTACGTGGAGCAACTTGCAACAAAATGAAACTTAATCTGAACCACAGATAGATCTGAACTAACTAGGAACTTCTTAACAATATGGAATCCACACAGAACTATATTTTCGGACAAATTTCATGAACTCTTATTTCACAATATCCCTTCGCAGTTATTTACTCCTTATTTGTCTTGGTTCAACAGAATGTCATTAATTTTTTCACTTCCCATCAGCTTAAATTTTGAAAGGACGCCGAAGCGGAATAATGCATTCCTTTGAAGTGGAGTTTTATTTCCATCAGGGCAGGACTTCTATGAAGGACAAAACAGACAAACACTTGTATGTACACACATTATTTTATCATCAGTATGAATTATGACATTTGAGACAAACTGGAAATTCGTTAATTTATGTATTACACATTAAAACCAATGAACTTCCTTAGACAACAAATTTATGACTATAAACTCTTAATTACTTCTGTATTATCTGTCCACCACAATATATACAGACCTTTCTTAACTAACACGTACGAAACACAACTAATGCCAAAGAAACGTTACTATCTGCAAATGAAGGATCTCAGATTTTGGTTATGAAACTTCAAAAGCGTAATAAACACAAAGGAAACACTAAAATATGCAGTATGCTATTACTACGGGTTAATTACGTAACTTTTCTTGTTCAATATTGGTTGCATTTTTCTTCAGTCTGTCCCGAAGAGTCGTGAGTTTATCCAGTATCTGCTGATGATGAAATTTAGCTTCCTGATGTTGTCTACCAAGTCTTATAAGCATAGCTTGGTTTCTTTTTCTCGTTATTAGATTTTCCTGTTTAATTTTATTTGCATGAAACTCATTTTGTTCGATTTCCTTCTTCCTCTCTTGAAGTGTCGTTTTAATTGAATAAATTTTTTCAATCAGAACTTGTTTTCTCTTAAATGTTTCGTCAGAACTGTCAGCTTTATTTCCCATATGGGCTACTTGCGCCACATGCTGATCCATTGTGTGATTAATCCCAAACTGAAAATTCTGTTGACTTGCTAAGGTTAGTCTGGCTCTGTTTTGAGCCCATAATATTTTGTCGATTTCACTGTCTAATTCTTCGTTCTTTTGCTGAAGATGACATGTAAGGTTGTTCTGTATTCGTAAACTGTGATCCAAGCCGGAGATCTTCTTTCTAAGCTCCTTATATTTGAGTCTGTCCACCACATTTTCGTCGTTTTCGTTCACATACTTTTCATTTAGTAAATCTTCCATACATTCCGGACTATCACCTGTGACTGCTAAACTTTGTTCTTGCGTTTCATCACGGAAAATTCCAGGTACTGTATTATTAATTTCTCCCATCGCCAACTAGTAAATCGCGTTTCAAATTATTTCATCCAGTTACCAATGTAAATACAAGCTAATGCGTTTCCCAAATGGCAGACGTATTTGAAGCCACGGACCACGGGATATTGAGGATGCCGCCAACTATTCCTACTAATTTTCTTTGCATTAGGTTGGTTAGCCTGTTTGTTGTACATGTTGGAGTGAGCTAGTCATGGATGAGAGTAGTAACTAAATTAGGAGTGGTGGATACATTTGTAAGTTTAAAATAGATTTAGTTGTGCAATAATGTCGTATACCGTAAAACCAAGAGATGTTTCGCCCGTACTTCAAAAACTGAGAAATTTCCTTCTGGGAAGAGAACACACAAATGCCTTGCGCTTTGGTGAAGGGTTGTCTGCTCGAACACAGCCACCACCTAATCTTCCTGAGGGTCCTGCGCACGTTTTGGCAGCAAATTACTATTGTTCGCGTGATGGCAGGAGAGAAGTAAAGCCTCCAGTAGTGTTAGCAGATTTGGGACGCATCGCTATTGCTGCAGGTGGCGGAGAAGGCACCAGCAGCGAATCTGTAGATTTGGTGAGAAAGAAACTTCCAACACCCGGAAAACCGTGGCAATGGGACTGACGTGCAGACGTGCAGCGATGTGCAGTAAAAGTGTTACTCGAGTGCTATATGTAGGGCATATTAAATACTTGTACAGTATTCTGTGATGTAATTAGGTAGTAGGGGATACTTAACTTTGCAGTTGGCATGCCATAGGTGGTAATCAATGAAGATTGTTAACACACAATTAATAGAAATTAATATATGTATTTCTCTTACTTTCATTAAATTGTTAATAAGTGTTTTGTTTCATTTTATGTGTTATTTATACCTTTATGACTAAAATGTTACAATGATTTGGGAGGCAACCCTCTTTTGCTTTTCCAAGCTACAGATACTCCAGTTGAAGTGGATGGCTGTAGGGCAAGTAGCAGTGGCTTGCTTCCAAACCGTACTTCCAACTTAAAGTATTTTGAATACTTCATGTTTATGGTTGCAATATGCATATACATATGGTCTGAAGGTAAGCGCAGGGCAAACTGTGTATGTGTGTCTTGCAATGTTGCAGGACAAAGAACACCAAGATAGCTAGTAAATCCTGCACTACTTGAGAATAGTGCCATCATGGGAATGATGGATCTTTTGACGTGACTGAAGGAGTTGCTTGTGTAGTGTGCTTATGTCTGTTCGAGACGGACAAAGGTTAGGGGTGTTGGGTAGTGTTAGTGTCAGAACGAAGTGTCTCATGACTCATATAAACAGTGAAGTGAGCTGGCTGAGCTACCCACTATATTGAAAGATCAGTGACGGCACTGTTCTCAAGTAGATACATAAATCCTTACAGATGTGGCAGAGAGTTGATATATATGAAAAGAGAAGGGACAGATAATAATTGCATTCCTGGTATGAGTGAGAGAAAATTTAATTCATGGATTGTTTGCTCCAATTAACTTTGGAATTTGTCTTCCTGTGTGCCATGCAGAAGAGTTGAAGATTATAATTAACAAGCCATAATTTTACCTGTTGTTTGTAAGGTGATTCAGCCTTGTTGTATTACAAGAATAGCATAAATATGTTCTGTCTAAACACAAGTTTACTCATACAAATTAAAATTAGAAGCAACGACATGTAGCTGCTTCTGATTTTAATTTGTAGGAATGAAGTTTTGTTTAGATGGATTATATTTGCATTATTCTTGTCTTACCCATTGCTTTGTGTGGGTATGGTATTTCGTCTTTCACAGTAAGGAGACCAGGTGTGAAGATCCAAGTCTTATGGGCTGTGATACTTTGTTGTTGGGTGAGTGATTCCCATTGTTTGAAAGGTTTGTGGTGCCATCATTTTCAAGGGTCAAGCAGTCCAGGAAGACCAATTGTGTTTGGGAAATGAGTGCTTCAAGTAATATTTGGTCTGCAAGGTAGGAAGTGGCAGCATGGTGGAGAGAAATGCATGATTGAAGAACTTGATAATTTATAACTCACTGAATAGTGCTAGGATGATCAAACAAAGAGGAAAGAATGAGTGAGATATGTAGCGTGTGCTGTACATAAGAAATGCAAAGAACATTTCAGTCAACCTGCAAGAGAAGTTCAAAGATGTGGGTCTTGATAGGAAGAGGATATGTAAATGGTTTTCAAGGGTATTGTTGATGGGATTGAACTGGCTGAGGCCTGGTTTTGTTGGTGGGGTTCTGAATGCAGTTGTGACCTGTCATTTTCCATAACTGCAGGATGTAACTAAAGTAGTTGCTTGATGGTCACCTCATAAGACTGAGGCCTACATAGTTTGTTTATTAGCTGTTGCATGATATATAGTTGCAGGTGGAATATTCATTAGGAAAGTTTACAGATGTGTAGCTGAAAAAGATGTATTTGAAGTAATGAAATTTCCAAACTACTACTTCATTTGCCAGTACAAAGAAAATGACTGTCTTGTAGTTTAATGGATTGTGCACTTTTATGATTCACAATTGAATAACACATCCCACATTCTAATAAAGTGGACAATCCCTAAGGCTAGGACTGTACAGGTATACGGTGCATGAATTGAACTTGAAAATTTTTCCTCATAAAAACAAAATGCTGGGTTTACCTTACAGCATTGTGTATGTATCTCTAAAATTGTGGTTCAAGAGTCATGTGCTCTGAAAAGTGGACTTATATGATCATGGACAAGAAACTGCTGGATAAAATGGCGTGCAAACCCATCTGTTGATTTTGCTATGTGGATGAAACTTAGGTGCTCAGAATGGAAGCTGAACACATTCTTGTATCACCCCAACATTTATTTCACTATGGAGACAAGCCTGAAATTTCACAGAAAACCCATCAACATGAACCTCTAATTCGTGATTTGCGGATTAAAATGCTTTAGGACGGCAACAAGGTATTTTACTAACATACATTTTACTATTGACAGTGCTTAAGATTGTAAAATAAATAAGGCCTTTGTTATGAGATTTTTTTAACCCAAACCATTTAATTGCAAGGAAGTTCAGGTGTAAGAAATTTTTTGATCTATTATACTTTTCTCACATATTTTGAGGATGTTGTTAATAATAATACTTATAGGCCTATATTGTTGACAAAAATGGAGTTTTATGGTATCTCAGGTAAAGTTAACAAACTAATTACATCTTACTTAAAAGGCAGGTATCAGAGAGTTTTGTTAAAAAATAATTCTAGGACATATTTCTCTAAATTGGAGTCAAACATTAGTCCCTCAAGGCTTTATTCTCGAACATCTATTCTTTCTCTTGCACATTAATGATCTTCCAAACATTATATCTGACATGTCTAAGCTGATTCTATTTGCTGATGATACAAGCATATTGTTACAAATTCCGATCCTTATGAATTTAAAAAATATATATATTAATAATGTCTTTACTAAAATAAACAGTTGGTTTAAAAGTAATTTATTATAATTAAAATTTGATAAAAGCTATTTCCTACAGTTCATGACTAAAACAATCGTGTAATTTACATGCAAATATCTTACGAAAATAAACAAATTACTAATATTCATGATACTAAATTTTTTGGCTTGATGACTGATAATTCTCTTTCATGGAAAAACCATATTGTTGAACTAATTTCTAAATTGAATAAATCCAGCTAAGCAATTAAGTTGGTTGCACAATTAATGTTACCAGAATTATTAAGGACGATTTATTTTTCTTATGTGCACTGCATTATATCGTATGGTATAATTTTCTGGGGAAATTCATCTCATAACAAAATTATATTTAAAATTCAAAAGAAAATAATCAGAGTTATTATGAATTCCAGTAGTAGAAGCTTGTGTTGTGATTTGTTTAAGAAATTAAATATTTTACTGCTTCATCCCAGTAACTGTTCGTTGTTAAGAACAGAGATCTATTTAGATCTAAATCTGAAATACATAATATTAGTGCAAGATACAATTCTGACCTACATTGACATACAGCAAATTGAATGGTATTTCAAAAGGGATCTTTTTATTCTGGAATTAATTTTTAACCATCTTCCATGAACTATTAAAGATTTATGATATTATGTCAAACAGTTTACATTAGCTTTAAAAAGTTTTTTACTTACCAGTCCTTTCTATTGTTTGGAGGAATACTTTGATTAAAAATAAAGTAGGGATCTTGGTTATTTACTATATTTTATTTTATTATTTTGTATTTTAAATTAATACTTAATTACAATACCTCATCAATTATTACATTTTAATTCTTACATAGATTATAAATGTAATTAATACCTGCATCTATAAAATGTATATACTGTTCTACATTCAGTTTTATAATTGGTTTGTTTTATTTGTTCACCCATTCAGTCACATATGTAACACTGGACACGTCAGTTACAGATAACAATTTACAACACAACTTACAATACATGGACATCCACACAATACAATATAATAAATAACAATACAAAATTTAAAGACCAATTGGAAGTTGAATTTGTCACTACATCTAGATATATTTGTACTTGTATAAATATACCTAAGAGTTAAGAATTCAAATTAAAAGTAATAATATAGAATGGTACCGAGTTATGTTACATGTAAAAATATGTGTTTCTTTTAGGTATTTAAGCTTTATTTGCCATGACAAATGCTCAATCTGCATACATCATATTATATATGACTACTTCTGTATCAAAAGATCTATGGAATGCAAAAGAATGAATAAAGTGAATAAGAAAAGGAAGTGAAATCTCATGTGTGTGTGTGTGTGTGTGTTTGTGTGTGTGAGTGTGAGTGTGTGTGTGTATGTATCATATCATATAATTTATTTTCCTTCTGTAAATCCATACAAGATTACATAATCCATATGTATATGGAAATCGTCATATTTGTTGGGATTAAGGGGTGACATCAACACAAGTGTGTACAACAAGTACATGGTTATGTAGTATAATAAATATAATAAAATAGGATAATAGGAATTATTTATTGTAATAAAATATAATAAAGATAAAAATTAAAATGAAAAGTAAAAATAAAAATAGTGTGGTAAGTTAGAAGCAGTTAGAGGTACTCTAAGTAGGAAATTTTCCTTTGTTACAGATAGTGGTTGGATATATACTAACATATTTATAATACAGACTTGTAGTAAACAGAAGGAACATGTGTCTCAAAGCCCTCTTATGTCAATTTAGATCAAATGTCAAAATTTAACTTTGGAGTTCAAAATATTCATTCAGGAATAAAAGGAATTTTCACGTAATTATGTTTGTAACAGTGCTTTAATTTTTTTTTTGGATTATCAAACTCTGCTTTTATGTAAAAGGGAAGCATGTTAAACACCTTAACACCTATATAGTGTACTCCCTTCTGGTATTTTGTCGCATTTGCAGAGGGATGATGCAAGTTTGCATGCTGTCTAGTATTAATTTGATGTATCTCAGAATTTGCCTAGAATTGGTTCTGGTTTCTTGTCATGAACAATAGAAGGAAAAGAATATATTGAGAAGGGATGGGTAAGATTTCCAAGTTAAGAAACAATTTTCCACATGAGTCTCTACTTCTGCAGCCCATCATGATTCTTATAAACTTCTTTTGTAACCTGAAAATCTTAATACTGTCAGGGGGAGTTCCCCAAGAATATTAAACCATAGGTCATTATAGAGTGAACGTAGGAATAGTAAATCACTTTCAAAGTATTTGCTGTTACATATGGTTTAACTAAACTCATAACATAACAAGCTGGGCTTAGCTTATTCTTAATACTTTCAAAATTGAAATTCTCATTAATTAAGCCAATCTATAAAAGTGGAGACAAATCCTCCCCATCTAATTACAGACCAATCTCCCTATTGCCAGTGTTTTCTAAAATCTTTGAAAAAGTTATGTACAGTAGACTAATTGATCATTTGCATAGTAATGTTATATTGAAAGAGCATCAATATGGTTTCCGAAGTGAAAAGTGAACAGTAAATGCTTCTAATGTTTTACTTAATGAAATACTGACAGCACTGAACAACAAACAAATGGTGGGGGGAATACTTTGTGACCTCCATAAAGCATTTGACTGTAGTAATCATACTATGCTATTAGAGAAAATGAAATTTTACTGCGTATCAGGAAAATTTTACAATTTGATAAAGTCTTACTTAGATGGGAGATATAAAAAAGTAGTCTCAAGTCACAGCAATAGTATTGAATCCACCTGGGAGAAAATAATACAAGGGGTACCCCAAGGATCAATTTTGGGACCGTTACTTTTTCTAATTTATATAAATGACTTGCCAAACTTAGCATCCACTGGAACTAAAGTCCTTTTATATGCGGACGATACCAGTATAATAGTAACTAGCTCAAATTTGGAAAATTTTGAAACAAAAATTGATAACATATTTGGGGACATTAATAATTGGTTCAAAGTAAACCAATTAACATTAAATTACAAT
>Ga0123355_10015821_pt1 | contig 11867 bp, 7 predicted proteins | sample TergutEmb28metaG_3_FD_89872 | JGI IMG/M metagenome (GOLD analysis project Ga0123355, IMG submission 89872) | Embiratermes neotenicus P1 segment gut microbial communities from Petit-Saut dam, French Guiana - Emb289 P1 | ecosystem: Host-associated > Arthropoda: Insects > Digestive system > Gut ... | reverse complement strand
CGTAGATGATTTCACGCTGCTCGTTCATAACTTGGTCGTATTGCAGCAGGTGCTTACGTATGCCAAAGTTATTGCCCTCTACCTTCTTTTGGGCGTTTTCTATGGCTTTGCTTATCATGCCATGCTCTATTACATCGTCTTCATCCATGCGCAAGGTGTCCGCGATTTTGGTCATACGGTCACCACCAAAGAGGCGCATCAGCTCGTCTTCCATGGATATGAAGAAACGTGATTCTCCCGGGTCACCTTGACGGCCTGCACGGCCCCGTAGCTGGTTGTCTATACGGCGGGCCTCGTGGCGCTCTGTGCCAATAACTTTTAGGCCACCCAGCTCACGTACACCTTCGCCTAGCATAATGTCTGTACCACGGCCCGCCATGTTGGTGGCAATTGTGATATTCCCGGCTTGGCCAGACATAGCGATAATCTCTGCCTCACGCTCATGGTGCTTAGCGTTTAGTACTTCGTGCTTGACGCCTTTACGCTTTAGCAAAGCACTTACCAATTCAGATTTTTCTATCGAAACCGTACCTACAAGCACAGGTTGGTTTTTTTGATGAGCCTCAATTATCTCATTGACTATGGCGCGGTATTTCGCCGCCTCGGTACGATAAACTACATCTGCTTTATCGTTACGCACCATGGGCATGTTGGTGGGTATTGCTACTACGTCCATGCCGTAGATTTCGCGGAATTCGCCTTCTTCTGTGATGGCGGTACCGGTCATACCGGCTTTTTTTGTGTATTTGTTAAAGAAATTTTGGAAAGTGATTGTGGCCAGCGTTTTACTTTCGCGCTGGACTTTGACGTTTTCTTTAGCCTCTATGGCCTGATGTAGGCCGTCCGAATAGCGGCGACCCGGCATTAGGCGGCCGGTAAACTCGTCTACTATTACGATTTCGTCATCCTTGCTTACATAGTCTACGTCCCGGTGCATATTGTAGTTGGCCTTAAGGGCATTGTTAATAAAATGCTGGATTTCCATATTATCTGGGTCGGAAAGGTTTTCTACGGCAAAATAGCGCTCGGCCTTTGTAATACCCTCTTGGGTAAGGGTAACGGCTTTGCGCTTCTCGTCTACAACGAAGTCGCCTTCCTCTTGCAGCTCTTGCCTTAGGACTGGGTTGTTAAGGGCTTCTTCTTCATTTACAATACGGCCTTTTTTTAGGTTTTTGGCAAACTGGTCGGCCACTTTATATAGCATTGTGGATTTGCCGCTTGGGCCTGAGATGATTAGAGGTGTACGAGCTTCGTCAATAAGGATGGAGTCAACCTCGTCTATTATCGCAAAATGCAGGTCTCGCTGTACCTTGTCATGTTCGAAAACAACCATGTTATCGCGCAGGTAGTCGAAGCCCAGCTCGTTGTTGGTCGAGTAAGTTATGTCACATTCATAGGCGGCGCGGCGTTCTGCCGGGGTTAGGCCATGCTTAATGCAGCCTGTTGTTAGGCCTAAAAAGCCGTAAATCTGGCTCATAAGCTCCGCGTGATAGGTGGCGAGGTATTCGTTAACCGTTACCAGATGCGCGCCTTTGCCAACCAGGGCATTAAGATATAAAGGCGGGGCCGCGGTTTGGGTTTTACCTTCACCTGTACGCATCTCTGCTATGCGGCCCTGGTGCAATATTGCGCCGCCCATTAGCTGTACGCGGAAGTGCCGCTTACCAGTTAGGCGAGTAGTTGCCTCACGCACCACCGCGAAGGCCTCCGGCAAAAGGTCGTCTAAGGTTTCACCCTTGGCCAGCCTTTCTTTAAATTTAAAGGTCATGCCTGCTAGTTCACCATCAGATAGACGCTGCATGTCCGGCTCCAGAGCTTCTGTCCGGTCTACCAGTGGGGTCACAATTTTTATTTGTTTCTCGCTGTAATTGCCGAATATTTTTTCTAGTATTCCCATATTGCACCTCGTTTGTGTGGATATTTCTTGTAACTCTTTAACTTATTGAGTTTATCAGTGATGCTGTAGGTGCGCAAGGGGTGGGCAAGAAAAGGGGCCATTTTAACTACACACAATATTTATAAGCCTGCCTTCGACATAAATTATTTTTGTTATATCGCGGCCATCTATGAATGGGCGGATACTATCACATGCAAGGACAGCACTCTTCATTTCGTCTTCCCTCGTGTCAGAAGAAAAAGATATAACATCCCGCAACCGCCCGTTAACTTGGACAGCGATATTAATATAATCACGTGCAAGTTTTGCTTCGTCATGAGTAGGAAAGCTTTGATTGTGTACAGAATAATCGCACCCAATAAACTCCCACATTTCTTCGGACAAATGTGGCGCAAGCGGTGCAAGTAGAGTAATTAAGTCTTTGATAAACATTTCTTCATATGCCCAACTCCGCATCCTACTCTTTTGATAAGCGCTGATGGCGTTTACAAACTCCATTATCCGTGCCATGGCCGAGTTGAATCTAAATAATCCCAAGTCATTGCCAACCTGTTTTACCGTATTATTGCGCACATACTCAAGTTCACAATCGGGCTCATATTTGGGTTTCATATTTTCGTTTTTGAAGTCTACGAAATTTTCAATCAACCTGCTTAGCCTATGAACAAAGCGGGCAATTGCCTTTATCCCATTAGCATCCCACGGGCCACCATCGGCATACGAAAAGCCAAAACAAAGATACATTCTAAAAATATCGGAGCCGTATTGGTTTATATAGTCGTCAGGAGACACAGCGCCATCACGCTTACTTATTTTTTTCCCGTCTTGCCCAGTTATTAACCCTTGATGAAAAAGATTGGGAAAAGGCTCGTCAAAGCCTAAAAGCCCCATATCCCGCAGTGCCTTTGTAAAAAACCGCGCATATAGTAAGTGCATTGTTGCGTGCTCTACACCGCCTACATACATATCCACAGGCATTATTTGCTCCTGCCTGTCTTTATCGAAAGGCGCGGATATATTTCTATTATCGAAGTAGCGCAAAAAATACCACGACGAGCATACGAAGGTATCAAGGGTATCTGTATCTCTTGCCGCGGGCTTTCCGCAACTGGGGCAGGTTGTGTTAATAAAACCGGCACAGGCAGCTAATGGCGATTCCCCGGTTGGGAGAAACTGCACATCGTATGGTAGCCTAACAGGCAAATCATTTTCCGGCACAGGGGAAACACCGCAATCCTTGCAGTGGATTACCGGGATAGGGGTACCCCAATAACGCTGTCTTGAAACAAGCCAATCACGTAAGCGATATTTCACCGTCTCCTTGCCCTTACACTCGCTTTCTAGGGACTCGGCAATCTTATGGCGTGCCTGCTTCGAAGTTAAGCCGTTGTAAATACCGCTGTTAATTAAAACGCCATCGCCACAAAACGGCAATATTGTTTCCGTTTTACCCTCTATAACTTGGACGATCGGTAAGTCGAATTTTAAGGCAAATTCATAATCACGTTCGTCATGCGCAGGGACAGCCATCACCGCGCCTGTGCCGTAGCTAAGAAGAACATAGTCCGCAATCCATACAGGGATAGCTTCGCCTGTTATCGGGTGAGTTACATATGACCCAGAAAATACACCGTTTTTTTCCTTTGAGGTAGCTACTCTTTCGATTTCTGATTGCTTTCTTGTCTGTTCGCAATACCTGCGGACTTCTTCGGCCCTTTCGGGCACCGTTAACATCTCTACAAGTGGATGCTCGGGGGCCAGTACGACATAGGTCACGCCGCTAAGAGTATCTACTCTTGTTGTAAAAACCGTAATTTTTTTGTCGCCATAGGAAAAGTCAATATCGGTTCCGATGCTTTTTCCTATCCAGTTCCTTTGGATTGCTTTTGTGCTTTCTGGCCAGTTTAATGAATCAAGAGCAGAATTTAATTCGTCGGCATAACCGGTAATTTTGAAAAACCACTGTGTCATGCTACGCCGTGTTACTTCGCTGTCGCAGCGCTCGCATATACCGTTTGCCGCCTGTTCATTAGCAAGTACCGTCAAACAAGACGGGCACCAGTTTACCGGGGCCTCTTTGCGGTAAGCAAGTCCTTTTTCATAGAATTTCAAGAATAGCCATTGTGTCCACTTATAATAATCCTCGTGGCAAGTAACAATTTTATAATCCCAGTCATATGTCGTCCCCATCGCGCGGAATTGCTCTGTCATTACCCGGACACTTTCTTCGGTGGAGTCGCGTGGGTGTATCCCTGTTTTAATCGCAAAATTTTCGGCAGGCAATCCAAAGGCATCAAACCCCGGAGGATGGAAAACCTGATAGCCTTGCATCCGCTTAAACCGCCCTAAGCAATCAGATAACCCATATATCCACCAATGCCCGATATGCAAATTTTTTGCGGATGGGTAGGCGAATTGCTCAAGCAGGTAATACTTCTTGCCTATTTTGGACTCGTCAAACTTGTACAAGCCCGTTTCGTTCCATTTGTCTTGCCACTTTGTGTCTACTGCCTTTGAGTAAATAAGTTTCTTCATGTGATTTTGCCCCTTTCGCACTAAAATTGATGCATGGGGCAAATAAAAAAGCCTCCGCCCACATGCGAATTTTTGCTTAACATAAGCAATGCAATCATACGATTGCTATTCGCATATTGGGACGAAAGCCTAATCTTCCGCTATACCACCCATTTGTCAGCATACTAACATATGCGTCCCGTTTTACGGTCGGAAATCCGGCATAACCTACTCAAGTTTCACTCTTTCGATATGCGGCTCAGGAACCAGTTTCAGATAATCCTACTTGTACAGGGTTCTCAGCATCCCCTGCTCTCTGTATCGTTCGGGTTTTTCTTACTCTCTCCGTCACAGCCTTTAGGTTATTATACTTATCTATTGCAAATATTCAAGACTTTTAAACGTATATCCTTGCTTATGACATTCGGCAATCAAGTCATGCAGGATTTCAGCATTGGTTGAGCTAGTGGAATGCAACATTAATATACCGCCGGGGTGCAATCTTGGAAGCAGCTTTTCAAACGCATACGCCCGGGAGGGTTGTTTTTTTGTATCCCAGTCAACATAGGTGATGCTCCATAGGATGGTTTTGTATCCCATACCGCTCGCGGTTACAAGATTGTCCTCATCAAAAACACCTTCCGGTGGGCGATAATATTTTGGCGCTTCTATGCCCGCAACGGACTTAAAAACCTCTTCAAACTTCTTAAGCTCGGACGAGAACTCATTGGCGCTTTTTTTAGACATATCTCCGTGACTCATCGTGTGATTGCCTACGATGTGCCCTTCATCAACCATTCTTTTGATTAATTCAGGGTTTTTTGTTAAATATGACCCAACTAAGAAAAATGCCGCAGGGACATTGTTTTCCTTGAGAGTGTCAAGGATTTTGGCTGTGTAGCCGTTTTCGTATCCGGCATCAAATGTCAGATACAAGGTCTTTTCGGCCTCTATGCCGTGGAAATATGCGTCGTATTTTTTTAGATGCTCCGATGTGGCATTTCCTACAGGTGTTTCTCCGCTTTTATCATATTTCAACCCCCAGCGTATTACCGATGAAGCGCTGGCTTGGATCGTGAAGCTAGCTATCAGCGTGATTATGAGCAAGGCTTGCAAAAAAATGTGTTTCCTGATTGTCTCCGCCTCCTAAGCAATTATGACGTAAAAACAAATTGCTTTAATATTTATGCAAAATATTCTGTGCGGATTAATCATTATTATTCAAGGCAAGTATCAATAGCACATATAGGCCGCCTACACCTGATACATCTTAACCACAACCGGATAATGGTCGGATGTATATTTCCCCTCGCTGCCGTTTACCAACACTTCATAACTTTTTACTTCAAATTTGCCGTTCATGAAAAATACATAGTCTATGGGACTCCTGCTACTCATATCTTCCCTTGGCTTGTATCCATGGAATGTGCCGTAAGACATACTTGATTTTGCAGCATATTTTGCGTCGGCTAGCCCGTTTTGTGTCATTATTTTATATGGCTCCGATTGCTCTCTTACGTTGAAATCCCCAGTAATAAACGCAGGCGCATCCGATTTTAGCACGGCTTCCCTTACCAGCTTTGCTCCTTCGTACATAGCTGTTTGACCAGCGTGGTCCAGATGGGTATTGAAATGAGTAAAAATTTTCTGCGTCTTGTTATCTTGTAGCTTTGCGTAGGTGCATATCCTTATGCATGCAGCATCCCACCCAAAAGATGGTTTGTTTGGTGTTTGGGACAGCCAAAAATCCCCGCTTTCTAGAAGGGTGAAACGGTCTTTTTTATAGAATATCGCTGCCCGCTCACCCTCGTTTATCCCATCATCCCTACCTATGCCTACAGAATCATACTCTGCAAATTGCTGTACCAAGTCCAGATACTGGGGGTGTAGCACTTCCTGAAAGCCAATTAAATCCGGATCGGCGTTTTTTACAAGAGGCACAAGGTTAACTATGCGCATTTCCCATGATTCGGTTCCTTTGTCGCAGTTATTGCGTATATTAAAACTCATTACTGTTAGCATTTTTTCATCCCCTTATATTATTAATCCATCTTAAGATTAAGTTCAAAAACAAAATTCTCTTCCGCCAGCCAATACTTCTCCGCAAGCAGTGGGCCGCAGCTGTTTGACCCTATCCCGGCTTGCCTGTAATCTAGGCATACAACACTCATACCGCAACGCTCCAACTCATAGTTGTGGGCCTTGGTCGTGAGCTCTTCTTGGGTGTAAGGCGAAACATTAAGGCTGAAGGTATCCTTATTTGCTACGTTGATGGCAAAATCTCCATCCGTAAGAGTCATCCAGCGGCAACCAAAATGGCTTCCGTTTTCCTGTGGCTTTATATAATCCTCATGCTGAGCGTCCACGTTTGACGAAAAAATGTCAAGCCATGAAGCACGGCGCTTGTCTATATAGCTTTCGTATGGCCCATAGCCGTAGTATTCGAGTGCATCGAAAGTCTTTGGCATAAACATCCTTATACCAAAGCGCGGCAAAAATGCCCTTTTACGCTTGCCATCCCCTTTATCCTCGGATACAAAATCCCGGCTGAAATGGCAGTCGAACTCTGCCCGCACAGCGCCGTTCCCATCAACCTCAAAACGGGCATTAATATCCAGTATCCGCTGTATAAATACCGCGCCAATGGAAAGCTTGCACTCAACTACCGCTAGCTTGCCTTGGATAGATGCTGTACATTCGTATACCTTTACCGTGTGACGGTCATATCCGGCTTGTTCCCAAATTCGCCTTATATACATATCATTATCGGTTGGCGCACGCCAGATATTAAACTCCATTGGCTTTTCTAGCAGAGTCTTATTCTTGTTAACCATAGAATCAAACAAACCTGTTGTACGGTCAAATACATAACGGAAGTTTTCGCCTATGATTATTATCATCCGCCCATTGCTCTCAAGATTGGGCGTGGCATCAGCCGGATGCGGGCATGGTTGGCTTATTTCTTCGTTTATTATTAGCTGGTCAAAGCCCAGTTCATGCCCTGCCGGTGCTAACGATGAGTCAACTTTTTGAACATAGCGCAATAGTAATGATGAGTCTCCGTCTGTTTGCGAAAAAGGAAACGATACTTCCGCTTGCCCATGTGGCGGGATTGACGGGCAGGCCATTTCGCCGGACGCGGTCTCTGCTCCACTTACAAGCAATTGCCACTTGATATACATAAAATCTGAGGCGTTAGTAAAATCCAGATTATTTTTTAGAATGACCGCCCCACCTGGCTTATCTTTCCACCCGGCTCTTATTGGGCGCAAGACATTTTTATATTCCAAGAGGCCTGTATGGGGCTTTCTTGAAGGGTAAACCAGCCCATCCATACAAAAGTTACCGTCATGGGGAAATTCCCCGAAGTCACCGCCGTAATGGTATTTATCCCGGTTATCTGGGGTTTTGCCAACATATACAGAATGGTCGCACCACTCCCATACAAAACCGCCGCAAAAACCTGGGTATTGGTTAATCTTCTCGTGATAATCCTCCAGGCACCCCGGGCCATTGCCCATTGCGTGGGAGTACTCGCATAATAAAAATGGTTTTTTAGCACCGTCAGCGGCAAAATACTCGTCTATTGCCCGAGTTGAGGCATACATACAGCTATGCAAATCCAGCACAGAAGTGTCATAATCTTCATCGGGAGGCATATGGACTGAGCCTTCATAGTGTACAAGACGAGACGGATCATATGATTTAACCCATTTGGCGGCAGACACAAAATTGGGACCATATCCGGCCTCATTGCCCAAGGACCACATTACTACGGCAGCACAATTTTTATGCTGCATTACATTGCTCTTTTGCCTATCAACGATAACTTCTTCGAAGCGAGGGTCACAAGCAAGAAGCCCATAGGTCTCGGTGTGTGAGCCGCCAAAGATGGATGTTGTACCATGTATTTCTACGTCTGACTCGGCTATCACATAGAAGCCATACTCCGCGCACATTTGATAAAACCAGGGCGCGTTGGGATAGTGGCTGGTTCTAATCGCGTTAATATTGTGGAGCTTCATAAGCTTAAGGTCGGTAAGTGCCTGTTCACGGCTTATTGTGTAGCCGGTTACAGGGTCACTATCGTGACGGTTTACACCGCGGAATTTAATGGGTACGTCGTTTACAAGTACAACACCGTCCACGATTTCAATTTTTCTAATGCCAATAGGTTGATAAATAAACTCGCCCTGAGTTGAAAATAGCAGATTGTATTGCGTAGGATTTTCGGCATTCCATAGCAGCGGGTTTTCTATTGTGAAAATCGCGTTTTTTCCAGGTTTTGATTCGATTTCATGGCCATCCGGTGAAAAGAGTGTGCAAGTTATTTCAGGGTTACCCACAGTTTCAAACTCTATGGATATCTGTGCGCTACCGCTTACAATGTCGGTTTTAACAAAAAAGTCCCTGATATGTGAGGTCGGCCTAGACATCAAGTAGACATCACGGAATATTCCGGACATGCGCAGCTTGTCTTGATCTTCTAGGTAGCTACCGGTACACCATTTCATATTTAGCATAATTAACTCGTTGGCACCGGTTTTCACATATTTTGTGATATCAAACTCGGCTGTAGAGTGGGATATTTGGCTAAAGCCTACGTAGTGGCCATTTATCCATAAGTAAAAGCATGAATCGACGCCGTCGAAATTTAGATAGCTGCAAAGCTTCATATCCGCGTCGCATAAGTTAAACGCGTGCCTATACACCGCACATGGGTTATCGTCTGGGACATAAGGGGGATCATATGGGAATGGGTATTTAATATTGGTGTACTGGTGGCGGTCATATCCCTGTGTCTGCCAGCAGGATGGAACTGGGATTGTGCCGTATTCCACTTTGTTTAAGTCGAGTTGGCCGTTATAGCTTTCTGGGAAGGCCTTGGCAAAACTCTCGTAATAACAGAAATCCCAGGTGCCGTTTAGATTTTTAACTCGTGACGAAACCTTAGATATAGCCTCTTCTTTGTTCGGGGCTGGGACGTAATAACTCCTATACTTCTCGCGCCCGTGATGCAACTTAGTAAGTGACTCATGTAATTTAATAAATTCCATACCATTACCCTCTCTCTGTAAAGTTCAAATTGCTCCCAAATTATACATGCATCATTAGCGCAATGGAATACTGCGTTATATTGCAGAAGATGTAAGTAATAAAAAATATTCTACATGAACAATACCGTATAATGCCATAAAGATATGAAGCGGGTATAAGAAGCTATGTTCATATGCATAGATGAGTTTGCTCAATAAAATATTTTCTTGCTCCGCACATTTTACTTTCGTTGTCCGTTAAACATTATGGAGGGAGGTTTTCGGGTGTCGTTATCTCTGCATGAGCAGTATGACAAAGTATATAGGTTCTGCTATTTCAAAGTTAAAAACTCACATCTTGCGGAAGATTTGACCCAAGAAACCTTCCTGCGTTTTTTTAGCAACAACAATTATATCGGCAGGGGTAAACCATTGGCGTATCTATATACTATCGCTAAAAATTTATGTATTGACGAATTTAGAAAAAAAGTTGTAGAGCCTCTTTCAGAAGAACTCATAGACGTAAACACAGCTTTTGATAACGTAGATTTATCTACCTCCATGCAAAGTGCAATAAAAATTTTGACTGAAGATGTGCAAGAAATACTTCTCCTAAGGTTTGCCAATGACTTATCAATAGGTGAAATCGCATCATTCACCAACTTATCACGTTTTGCAGTCCGTAGAAAAATAAATAGTGCATTGTCACAGCTAAAAACAATTTTAAAAAGGGAGGATTTTTTTTGAGCCGAAAAATAAAAAAAGCCCTACAAGGTGCGTTTGATGCACCGGAACCGAAAAGGAAAATGTCGTTTCTTATGACATTTGCCCCTCCTCGTGCCAACCGCCTAGATTTTGTCATTACGCAAGTTGGCTATATTAGAAAACGTATATGGATTGCATCTTTTGTGACAATTACATTAGTTTTGTTGGGCCTGCACGTTCAAGATGACATCAATTCATTAATATGGATTGTTTCGTCATTCCTTCCGTTTATATCCGTTTTAGGGATAGCGGAAATTGCAAAGAGTGCATCCTACAATATGTCTGAACTGGAAATGAGTTGCCGTTACAGTTTTTTAGATATTGCTCTTGCACGGCTTGGTATTTTGGGCGCAGTTAATGGGATAACCTTTGCTACAATTATCATTTTTATTGCGCGGGTAAGCGATATAGGCATCCTCACTTCTATAGCTTATTTATTTATCCCCTACTTGCTGGCTTGCTTATTATCGTTGTTTTCATTAAATAGGTTTCGCGGCAAGGAGAGGCTTTATATCTGTGGCTTAGCATCATGCCTTGTTAGTGTGGCTAGTTTTATATATTACAACTGGGCAGAACTGGCGTTTACCGGTGAACGATGGCTGTTTATGGCATTTGCTGTTTTACTCGTTTTGACTGGCGCAGAAATCATAAAATTCATCAGAAAAATGGAGGACTATCAATGGAGCTTGTCATTGACCGCTTAACAAAACAATACAAAAATAAAATTGCCGTTGACAGAGTTTCTCTAACACTTAGGCCGGGCGTAAACGGCCTGTTGGGTGCAAACGGTGCGGGAAAGACCACGCTAATACGAATGATGTGCGGCCTGCTTAACCCCACCGGAGGCGGCGTAAAGTTTAATGGTATAGATGTATCCAGCGAAGACTATCGTGATGTTTTAGGCTATATGCCACAGCATTTTGGCTACTACCCCGAGTTTACCGCAATGGATTTCCTATGCTACATGGCAAGCATCAAAGGCTTGACAAAGCACGAGGCGAAAGCAAAGAGTGCGGAGCTGCTGGAAATTGTATCTTTGACAGATATGGCAAAGAAGAGAATCAAAACATTTTCTGGTGGGATGAAACAACGGCTGGGCATAGCCCAATCACTTTTGAATAACCCGAAAATCTTAATTTTAGACGAACCTACCGCCGGGCTTGACCCTAAAGAACGTATTAAATTCCGTAACCTTATATCCCGGCTTGGTGAGGATAGAATTATTTTGCTGTCTACCCATATCGCATCAGACATTGAGAAAATAGCTACAGTTGTTTTGGTGATGAAAGATGGACAGATTGTTTACAACGGAACAGTGCGTGAAGATTTAGAAGAATTGTATATGCAATACTTCGGGGAAGGAGATAATAATGCGTAACTTTTTTGAATTAGTGGGCTTTGAATATAAAAAATCTTTTTCAAGAAAAAGTGCGAGTATCACGGCAGTAGTGGCTTTATTTCTTATATTTATAGCACATATACCGTCTTTGCTTAGTCCCGATACCTTTGATGATATAGCAATTAGCAGAGCCTATGCAAGGTCACAGACGGGGCGAATATTGGACGCAGAGTTGTTTATGGAAGCGTTTATAGCGTATACAGATAGCGATAACAATACCATTCCATATATGGAGGTTTTGAGATTCCCATATGGT
>Ga0123355_10015820_pt1 | contig 11867 bp, 8 predicted proteins | sample TergutEmb28metaG_3_FD_89872 | JGI IMG/M metagenome (GOLD analysis project Ga0123355, IMG submission 89872) | Embiratermes neotenicus P1 segment gut microbial communities from Petit-Saut dam, French Guiana - Emb289 P1 | ecosystem: Host-associated > Arthropoda: Insects > Digestive system > Gut ... | reverse complement strand
GAAATCCAACAAGATGCAACAGTATGCAGATATTTATTTACTGCTAAATTACTCTACATGTTTCGGGCGTCCATCGCGCCCATCATCAGGAGTACATAAAACTGTAGTTGCAGCCTCTGGTACAAATCATACTATATGGGGAGCAAGCTTCCTCAAACGTGACAAAATAAGGACAGGTTTGGGACCGTTGGTCCCAAACCAGTTTTATGTACTCCTGATGATGGGCGCGATGGACGTCCTAAACATATACAGTAATTTAGCAGTAAATGAATATCTGCATACTGTTACATCTCGTTGGATTTCTTCCACCCAGAATTACGATGCACGGAACGACGAAAGTATATTAAAAAAAACAGAAGAAAGATGTCGGTCACAAATCTTCCTGCTAACAGCCTGATGGATGACGTACAGACTTTACAATATAACAGCGTGGAACGTTTCAAATGGGTCGTGGGTTGATTGGAAAAACATCAGGAATTGGCGGAATAAATTTACATGTCGAAGCCGAAAGACAGATGTTGCTAAGACCGTATAAAGATCCTGACTTTGAATTTCATGTACATGACAAACATTCATTTCCTAACCCATGGCAAACACTAGTTAATGTTGTTTAAGGAAGTAATCGGCAATTATGGTGCGGATCATACAAACGTACAGAGAAACTAAGCTTAAACAATGTAGAATTTCGGAATATTAAACCAAGTGCTACATATTTCAGACATTGTGCTTGTAAGGTTGAGAAGTGTATACTTAAAGTTGAAGGAGTTCGGTGAACAGATCTTGTGAACATGCGAACAACCTTACATTTATATAGAGCACAAGTAATTTTCAGATCAGCCCAACCAGTCTTAGATTGTTAGACTATTATTCTGAGGCTGGAGGAGGCTGCAGTGAAGAATATTACGATTCAGAATACGCTAATAAAGTTTCTGAGCGATGTTACTTCTTAAACTTCTAAGTATATATTTCTCTACCTTAAAAGCACAGTGTTTAAAATATGTACCACTTGGTTTAATATCCCGAAATACTGCATTTGGTTCATAGGCCGTCGGCAGAACACTGACCCGCAATACTCTGTTTCAGGTTGGTGAGTTCTTATGGCACAGAAAAATATTGGCAGAAGGCAGAAAACTTATGGGACGTAACGCCTTGAAGACCACAGAATTTTATACACTGAAGACGGTGGTAGCAATCTTCTCCAAAACGTCGTAATGTACTTACCAGACTACACTATATCACATTACCAGCAAAATGTGATCGTATCTTCAGACTGTGTTCACCATGATGCTACTTGTTTACACGAAACAATGGAAGTAGTTTAATAGATAAACACGAGCCCGTCAAGACAGACAGACTAGTGAAAACACTCTGTGGCTAAGCTGTCAAAGGATATTGGTTTACGGGAAGCTGGTAACGAACTTTCGCATCTGTCGTGAATTTGGAACAAGAAATCCGTTAGCTGAAAAGCAGAAGTGGTAATAGGTACCTACGCTTTCGTGTGGGTGTGCTGCCAAAAGTTTGTGTTAAACAAATAACCCGATCTATCTTCAAGACACAGAGTCTTCCTTGTTCTGCTGATATATTTTATCGCGCCAAGTAGATACACTATGCTGAAACAGGAGATTCTTCTCAGAGGTATTTGGTTTCTGCTAACAGAAATACACAAAGAAGCACACTCAGCCCACCTCAGAGTTTTGCTTGCCTTTACAAATACATTTTACTAGCACAGATATTAGACAAGACCGTTCTCAGATTCTGGTGAGAGAGTTGCTTTGCGAATTTCGTAAGAATTTTTAATAATTGCCACAAACTTCGGTAACAAGCCAGTTTTGCATAAATTATCAGAGATGAGGGAGACTGATCTCTATCATTAGTAACCCTATAGAATACTGGGTGCGAGACTTCGTGGTCTGTAGGCAGTGACCTCTCTTAAGCAACGGCACGTACTTCCAAAACAGATGGACAAATAGAGCATATAAGCCTCTCAATGTGCGTTGTTAGTTGTTTCAGAACTTCGTCAATTGTGACGTTTCAGTTACTCTCAGTCCCAAAGTATTTATCGTACTTCCGTCCAACTTGCGTTGTCTGCTTGCAAATTGTTGGAGAAAACTGAACTTCAATACAGCGTACATGTTTACCACTTCTTGCTGAAGAGTACAGCATTAGCACACCTCGGTTCGAACCAAGTCCGATAGGGAAAATTCGGCTAAATATGATGTAATTATGACGGACATCGAAACCAAAATTTATATTACGTTGGAACGGGGATAAGAAACATATATTAGAACAGGAGAGGAAGTAGAGTTTTTGCTATACACAACAGGGATCGGAGTAAGATATTATGCTATATTACAACAGGACTGAAAGAAGAGGGCTTTTTTACTGAACATGGATAAGAAGCAAATAGGCTATTATGCAATATTAGAACAGGACAGAAAATAGAGTTGCTTCTATTATAGAACAGAAATAAGAAGCAAACATTATGCTACATTAGAACAGGACAGAGAGTAGAGGTGCTTCCGTGTTGAATATGGATAAGAAGCAAATATCATGATATATTAAAGAGACGACAGAAATTATAGATTATGCTATACTAGACCAGGGATAAGAACCAGATATTATGCTACATTAGAACAGGACAGAAAACAGAAGTGCTTCGATAATAGCATAGAAATAGGAAGCAAATATTTTGCTATATTAGGACAGGAAGTTGAGGTTATGCTATACTAGAACAGTGATAACAACCCGGTGTTAGTGTTAGAACAGGACAGAGAGTAGATGTTATGGTTAACTAGAACAGGGATAAGAACCAGAAATTATGGCATATTAGAACAGACAGAAAGTACAGGTTAGGCTGTACTAGTACATAAAAGGAAGTACAGGTTATGCAATACTAAAAGAGGGAAACGCAGTAGACGGTATCTCGTATTTAGGAACAAGATAATCTCCACTGAAAACGAAATGAATAAAAGAAAAATTCTACGAAACAAGACACCTCGAATTTCTCACATTTTATCTCTTCATTTTCAACCTCATTTTCAACTTTCCTCTAAAACCGAAGGAAAAAAGGGAAGAACGTTGATCCCGTTCTTTAAGAGTAACCTAGTTTTCACCGTCGCTACTGAAACGAGTTTTAGATTGATGTGAGGACTTTTATCTTTTTTGCGTCCTCTAAATCAAGTGAATTTGTCACGGCACAAAACAACTTAATACGTCGGCTAGCCGCGTAGAACGCCATCAAGAACCCGCCGATAAGTCAAATTAGCCGAAACAGGTAAACCTCTATCCTCAGATCTTCAACATGCAACTTCAGCTGCCAGGACAATATAATGTCGAATGAGATTTGTAGATTACCATGAATTATAAGTAGGTAATGATTCAATGCAGCTTATTTGCAGAACCTTTCTCGGCATTTGTTTGGAATGAGTGAGGATATCGAAATATAGCGCTATTTCGAATGTAGGGAAAACGTGAGAAATATCAAAACAGCTACTTCAAATCGGAGATGTTAAGGCAGGTGGAGAAACACTGTCTGCAATAGATGACACCGAGAAAGTTGCTTCATTTCTACTCATGATTATGGATACCGAGGGAAAGGTTAAGACAACATTTGTACTCATGTATGGCTGCTAGAGATGTTAAAACACCAATTTAGTTTACGAATGTTGGGGTTACGTTGTTCGTAACATCCTTGTAATGACGATGCTGTGGCCGATGAAGCCATTTCCTGGGTGGTACAGTGGTGCGTGCAGTGGGTTGTGACTGTCTCGTGTTTAGCGAAGTGTGCTGCTTCTATTTAATTAAGACGTGATGCCGTGAGGGTCAAACGTGCCGCAGAGTGCCGATACGAACGTGACACACAAAATACAGATAACTTGTCTCTGTTTTGTTTCCGTCAAAAGCTCCCGTTCATCCACAGCTTCAGAAACAACTAAAGGTCACAAAGCTGCGACTTACCGAACACAGAAGAATCTAATAAAATTCAATAAGTTATTTAATGCCATGTTTAAATAGCAACATGAAGGGACTCTTTCGTCGTTAGTCTAGTAAAAAACAAATTAAGATAGGCAAATCATATAGACTGAAACTGACAGGATAATTAGGCATGGTAAATGGAAAAGGGTGTAGAAACTAGCGATCAATATTTTTTTAAAAAAAGACTGTCCCAGAATGTATCGGAACTGGCTAACCGACATGTGACTCCATACACTTCGGAAGATATGTACCACTGTTTCGGAAAACTCCTGATAGAAACACTGTGGGATAAAAGGAAACCTGAAATTGAAAGTCGAAAGTTTTTCCGAAACTTTGTTACCCATGAACCAAACTAAGTTGCCAATGGTGTGACTCATCCCAGAACACCGTAACTTTGATAAGCACTATTTTCAAGGGCGTTGAAAAAGTTCAAAATGCGACTATTAGCTCCGTCTGTCTGTCCGTCTGTACATCGGTCTGTCCACATGGAACGACTCGGCTCCCACTGGACGGATTTGAATGAAATTAGATATTTGAGTATTTTTTTGGAATTATGTCAGAAAATTCAAGTTTCATTAAAATCTGACAAGAATAACGAGTACTTTACAGGAAAACCAATATACACTTTTGATGATATACCACTCAATTATTCTTAAAATGAGACACGTTCTAAATAAATGTTGTAGATAAAATCATAAAACATTTTATGTTCAGAATTGTTTTCTCGTAAACCGTGACGTTTATGAGATAATATGGAAAAATACGTAGAGCTTGCCAGGCCACAGATGACAATCCGGCTCATGCGCGTTGCATGTCCCGTATGTAAGGCTACAAACACATACTCAGAATATGTAATACTTATTGTTTTTACACTGCAACAATGTTTGCACGAACGCTTCTCAATTTTACATTTATACCTACATTGTTTGTCTTGTACGTATATTCCACATAATACAAGCCTAAGCAACAAGCAATCAAGACTACTGTGTTCTGATGCGACGCCTTTTAGTTTGGCAAAGAAGTGACATGTTTTGAAAAGTCTGCTACTTCAATTTAAGATAAAGACAAAGGCAGGAGGTTCCTCCGAACGTTGGTATGCATCCACAAAGTACGTGGTATTATATTCCAAAAGCCTATCCATGTCTGTCGTGTAATCTGTCATACGACAGGTTCATAGCCTCTTCCCAAGCGAGTTATCCAAGCAGTGTGATCTGGTGCTTCCTCTCTCAGTTTCCAGTATCCTCGCTTTTCCCTAACGTCATCCAGTAGCTGCTAACGTCTTTATCCTCGTTTTCCCGTCACTTCCATCCTTATTTCTACGTGTCCTCCAACAAAGCGTTTTAGAAGGCCGTTCCTAAGCAAGACGCTACCAATAAAGTTATATTTCCTCCTTTTTATTGTTTGTAGGATGTACCTCTCTTTCTTGACACATTTAACACACCTTCATTTCTCATGTGATCCGTCCAAATGATCTCCTTCTTCTCCAGCAGCACATTTCAAAACTTTCATCTTACTTCTGCCCTGCTTTCCGAAGTGTTACGTTTCAGCACCACACAAAGCCAGGCTCCACATGTAGCGTCTCACTAGTTTCTTCCTTAAAATGAATTCCAGCTTGCTGTTGAAATGAATCTTCTTCCTGTTGAATGCTGCTTTTGCCATGGCAATCCTGGTTTTAATTTCGTGTGTACATCTTTCATCATTTGTTATCACGCTACACAAATAATCGAAACAATTCACATTCTCAAGTGTTCTTGTTCTGCGATGCTCGCTTTTCTTGGCTGTTACGAAGCGTAGATTGGTACATTTACTGACGTTTCGGGACAACCTATCGGTTCCATCTTCAAGGGTCAAGGACTTTTGGACTGCTTGACCCCTAAAGACTGGACCCGTAGGCTGTCCCGAAACCTCGGTAACCAACCACAATCTACGATGCGTAACATCCCAGAAGAGCGAAGAAGTTACAACGAGGCAGATGCCTGAAATCGTGCATATTTTTGATCTGTCTGTATTGGTCATTTTTGCCCTGATATTCTCATTACCTTGGTTTTTCCCACATTCATTTCCATTCCATAGCATCTAACAATTTCAATTAGTCTACCAATCACTCCCTGTAGCAGTGTTTCTTTCTTAGCCAGGAGAAAAAACAATCCCATTACATGCCTGGACAAGCCCTGAGGGTTCCAGGAGTTTGAGGCTCCCAGATTTCAAGACTATCGGCACATGAAGGTGGTAAGTTTGTCAGTCTTAGGCACCGGCCGCCTTTACCCCCCAGAAAATACTCCTAGTACTCATTTCTTTTAGAGGCTGAGTCGACCCCAGAGCCATAGTGCGGCCGGAAGGCTTACGTCAATGAAAAATTCCAATGACACCATCGGGAATCAAACCCGAGACCGTCCGGCTTGTAGCGCAGTGCCTCAACTAACTGCGCCACCGCGTGCTCCTCCTTAGCCAGTAGCACAAGGTAATCTGCATATTTCACAGTGCGAGCTACTTTTCTTCCTATTTTAAAGTATCCAAACCTGTACAAGTTAAATAGAATCAGTGATAAACCGCATCCTTGTCTATCTACTCTTCCAATGTTCACACTTTGTGTATCTCCTTGAGCCAGTCCTATTTTAACACTTTGATCCGTGTACAATTTGCTGATCAACTTGTCTCACTTCAGTCCCAGAAGACACTCATCGTAATTTCGTAATGACGGCTTATGATATTCGGCTGTAGCCTCACGGCCATCCCGCTCTCTAGATGATCAACGTCGGGATGGTAGAGAATTTTGAGGAAGCAAAACGCACAATCATTTAGGCTGTACCGCTGCGAATTTAACTGTCAAACTGACCATATCCGGGTATATATCACACGAATTCCTATACTGAGGCATAAACATCATTACAGGGGTCTCATAATCCGGCAACAATGCCCGTCTATCAGGGCTGACATTAAATGGAAAGAATGACAGGAGTGGGAGGGCGGCCACAAACTTCTTACTTCATCTTTCCCGACAAAACGAACCCTGTGGATTTACCACACGCTGTGTCAATTTCGTACACTGGCCAACATGACACGCTTGAAGGGAACCGAGTATACTGATGGAAAGAAGTTCCTATACGTTCATCTTTTTCCTACTTCGGAGCGCAATTACGAAAGTTTCGTCGAACAAAAGATTCGAAACTTAACCTGCAACCTCACAACACATAAAAGACAGGACAACATACATATATACTTTAAACTGAAGGCAGTTTACTCATAAAACATCACTTACAACATGTATATATACTTTATTCTCTATCCACTTTAACTGTCGAATATATTATTAGTTTCTATATAGATAACCGCAATACAACGAGATCTCGCTGAAAGCTCTAAACATGCACAACAACTAATGTTCTTATACTGTATATTTTCTCCTCATTATATATTTTTGTGACCTGAGGATGGCCCACAGTGGCCGAAACATTTCGTCAGCCTTATAAATAAGATAGAAAGACAGTTGTGTTTTGACGTACCCACTCCCTCCTAAGACAGGACGTCTGTTGAAATACGCAGGAATAGGTACAAGTAGACCTTATATTAAACTTACCAGGAAAGAAAAAGGATGGGATAGTGTGGAGTGAATTAATGTGGCTTAAGCGAAAGGACTTAGTGAAGGCACCTTCATGGATCAGCGGCTCTACACAAAGCAAGGAATTTAGTGTGTGTGCGAGTCTTCAAGCTTCTAAAACACTAAGCGGCACGTAGTAATTGGGCAGGCAGTTTGTTTGGTTGTTTGGTTGTTAGAGGAGCTACATTTAAAGGCCAAGAGAATCAGAAAAGTCGAAAATGAGTTACATAAATCTGGTATATTGATACTAAAGGTTTTAATTTGTTTCCAAGGCGATGGGAGTTTTGGTTAGGTCTCATGAAATGTACATGCATTCTTCTGAAGGCCAGCAGAGGTAGCCTTGAATTAAATATGTTAAAGAGCTCGATAACGCACTTTGAACATGGATAGAATAATACATTTATATCGTCTGAGCCGGTGGATAAGCTGGAATGGACGAATATAAAGACCTCTAACAACTATGACTTGAAAACATTTCAAAATTAGTTGACAACATAAACAAACTCAGTTAGTTTCAAGACGAGACTGTTATAAAAATCTTAATCCACAATCCTCGGTTCGATTCCCAGGACGAAACGCTTTGAGACGTGGGCATACCCGGAAACTTGGCTGCACGACTGGTTATGTGATGGAAGGTGTAGTCTAAGAATGTCAATTAATGCCTCCCAGATTAAATTAATGTAGTCCAAAATACGCTTATTTAAATGGTCGAAGAATATTCGGGAGTCTAGCTGAACAAGTTAGGCGGCTGGCTGGGCCTTCCCTCACCACGGTTCACCGTTCTTGCTGGGAGAAGACTGGCAAGGGAACGCGAACTGATAAAGTGAGTCACTCTTCTCACGGATCTATAGCATTAGAGAAACTAAAAGAGCAAGCCGAAGATTTTGAAGGTTTTAGCCGCGTTCGGTGAAGCTTATTCGGCCACCATCTAAATAACTAACTTACTAAATACCTAAACTAAGTCCATGCAGCAGAGTCCTTCCTGAAAAGTTAAAAGGTCATCAGCTAATCAAGAATTCCGCACACTTTATGAAACCGGACGTTCATTGCCGTGTTCACAAGAGCAAGTCACCTGTCCCTGTCCCGAACCATACCAATCCAGCCCAGTCCCCTATTCAACTTTCTGAATATCCATTTTAATACTACTCTCCACCTTGGCCTAGGTGTTGTAAGTGGTCTCTTTTATTCAGGTTCCCCTACAAAACCCTGTATGCACCCTCCTTCATACGAGCTACATGATCCGCTCCATCGGCCACAAATTTTGGTGTTTTACGTACCAGGACATGCAGAACCAAGCAATGCACGGATTAATAATTATTAGATAGCTTAGAGATTTTAATGAACCGGTGGTTTTCCGTTTCCTTGGAAGTGGAATGTGTCTGCGTGCATGTAAATATTACGTCATCGGCGACAGACGAGATCACTACCACCCCCATCCTTCTGCAGAGACCCTGGGATTACGGCCGTGTCTCCACTGAGAATTAACGAACAAACAACGAGGAGCTGCAAATTAGTCGGGTGCAACGACAGACGATCAGTAGGGGCAGGTTGAGTTGTGGGGCGTTTGCAGAGTTCACATGAAAACTATTGGCGAGGAAACGTCTTAGAAAATTACTACATTTAAGACAAAGGATCCGCATTTATAACACCGAGATGGCTTCTGGGGTAGTAAACTGTCAGAATGGGAGGCGTAACTCATTCGTTATAGTATTCAAGTAGTATTAGACGTACTGAACCAATGTGTTCTATACCAAAGCGAAAGGTCGCAACTTAAAAATTTGGCCAGTTAATCAGTTACTTTGGTTACCCAATGGTTTGAGGCTAAGCCAACAAAAAGCCGAATAGTGATCTGACAGAATATCAAGTATGTAACTCATAGTTGAATACATGATGTTTATCCGGTCAAACAGTCGGGCTTCTGTGATTATTCAATCAAAGCCAGGAAGCCTGTAGGACTCAGTTATTAAATACATTAATTATGAAGCCCAGAATGCATCTGCTGTCTCCCCAAACTACTAATGTCTGCAGTAGAGGCAAATATGGATACAATGTGAAGCTGGTTGCTCACATATCAGATAAAGTCTAATGTGGGTATGTGTGCCCTGTATCTCTCTATGCACCTACACAAGATTAAGTGTAAACTTTGAAAGAAAAACTTCAATGAACAGAAGGAAGTTAACGAAAATTCGTAGACGAAAAAGGCGAGAGAAGGTTCTCGTACGACCTTTTTGTCGGAAGCATAAAGAATAGCCTACAAGCTCCAAAACCGAGGAAATGTGGTTTGAAATACGGCAGAGGGAAGAAACATCCTCTTCCCCAAGGCGTCCCGACGTACTGTGGAACCTAACCAGCTGACTACCGAGTCGTTATGGGGCCTATTTCCCCAGAGGTAAAACGGCCAAAGCGTGAAGCTGATTACATTGTTCGATCTTATGCTGCGGTTAAGGATGAGTGAAGCTAAACACCCATTCACATATGCCTTCATGGTATGCACAAGGAAAACTTTAATCTGTTAGTGTTTCGGAGGAAACTGTTACAGCCATCTTCAAGGCGGAAATGATATAAGCCAGAATCCGCAGTCTTAAAATCTTCACCTCCTTAGCAATCGAACCGTTATGAGATTAACGCTTCCCTCTTCACGGTGCAAACTATTTTCCCCCAAAAGCCTCCTCATTTTCAAGGCTTCACGATCACACTCAGTCGCATTACACTTGGTAGGACTCCTCTGGACGAGTGATCAGCCCGACGAAGGGACCTCTACCCGACAACACACAACACTCACAACAGACAGACAGACATGTACGCGGAGGAATTCCAACCCGCAATCCTAGCAAGAGAGCGTCCACACACCCAAGCGTTAGACCGCGCGGTTGCACATTGTTACTGAAACTAATGTAAGGCAAGGTAGGGTACATGGGGTAAAAAAATTAAAGTTTAGAACGTAGGTTATACACAGTGTTCGTTGTATTTGTTACACACACGCGTTCAGCTGATACATGAGGTGCACATGCACTCAATGAGACTTAATCGAATTCTAAACGGCTTTGAGTAAGACCTATTTAAATTATGCTATGGTATAACCTATTTCATCTTACTCGACGTGGGTGAACGGTGTCATTCTAAAAGACGAATAAGTACATTATACCTTGTGTATTTTGATTTTATCCTATCTCCCGCACATACAGGGTTTCTGGACTTTGCGCCAACACACCTCTCATGGTGTCATTCCTATGGGACGTGCCACTCAAAATGTTGACTATAATTTATAAAAGTAACTAAAAAAACACAAAAACTTTAAATCCGCTACTTTCCTGGGTCTGTGGATTTGTATCTGTGAGTAGTCGTCACGGTTTGCCGTTTGATATGGCCTAACAGAGCAAAGGACTTGATTCTTTACGAACAACGCCTTCAGAACACCAAATATCGCAAAATACAATATATTAGAATATAACAGGTTGACAATGTAGATGGTAATTTCTTTAAGAAAAAAATAAGCAACAAATAAAATAACACTCTGATTTGCCACTTGGGGTTGGATATTTCAAAACACGTTACGACAGCCTGCAGTCATATGTTTCCCGCTTCTCTTTTTCCTATGGTCCAAGATGTGAACGTCATGTAGCGAAATTTGAGGGTTGTTTGACCGTGCGTCTTCATCATGAAATAAAGTGAAATGCCAACTTGATGCAACAATGCAATTTATTGAAGTTTCTTTAGTTCGACATGTTTCGGGCGTATGCGCCCGAAACATGTCGAACTAAAGAAACTTCAATAAAATTACCTAGTTGCATCAAGTTGGCATTTCAATTATGTTACTTAGCGAGTGTAGCTTCATTTTAAAGTAACATCCTACGTCTTAATTTAAACTGACAACATGTGTCGTAGTTTCAAAGTAACGCCTCAATCTTTATTTTAAAGTAACATCCTTTGTCTTCGTTTAAAGTAACAGCTCGAGTCTTAATTTAAAAGAAACAGCTTGTCTTCATTTTTTTTCCGGTTTGCAATTCACATTTTATTTATTTACTTACGGTCTATTCCACCATTTCCAACAAACTCAAGACAGCGAACTGAACAATATTTTTCGTAGATGTTATATTCTACTGTTGTCACGTAGCCTCAAATATAAGTTTTATTACCGAAATATAAATTCAGTAGGGAGACAGTGCAATACACTACATTCTTAAAATCTGTCAGCTCTATTTTGAAAAAAAAAAAAAAAAAAAAAATTTTCAAAATGCCGTTTTTTAAATTAAATCGTTAAAAAAATGAAAAAATTTTTTTTTTTTTTTTTTTT
>Ga0123355_10015819_pt1 | contig 11867 bp, 9 predicted proteins | sample TergutEmb28metaG_3_FD_89872 | JGI IMG/M metagenome (GOLD analysis project Ga0123355, IMG submission 89872) | Embiratermes neotenicus P1 segment gut microbial communities from Petit-Saut dam, French Guiana - Emb289 P1 | ecosystem: Host-associated > Arthropoda: Insects > Digestive system > Gut ... | reverse complement strand
CACAACACTAAAGAACAATTAAAATATCTTTTTAATGGTAGCCGGATTAAAGAAGTAATCAAAGGAATCGGAAAAAACTATAAATACAAAAAAACTTTAAATATTAATTATAGCGGTAATGCAGTCTCGGTTGTTAATGAAAGAAAACAAAAAATGTATTATGTCTATGATAATGCAGGCAGTCTGATTTCTGAATCAGACAGTCTGGGTAATTCATTAGCTTACGGCTTTGACAGCAACGATGAAATGACTTTCCGCTCTTCAAACGTTAATTTTCTTCAATGGGCTAATCAAAACTACAATTATCATAAAAACATTGATTTTAGTGGTCATGCCCAATCGGTTTTGGTTGATGGTCCGTTTGGCAAAGCTAATGCGACACAAATCTGGCTGACAAGTTCGCAATTATACAGTCTGAATAAAATTAGTTTTAAACCATTAACTTTAGCAGTCTGGGCGAGAAGAAATCCGGGAAGAAGCGGAATGCAAAGAGGCAGTGTAAGTATCGGAATAACTGATGACGGTATAACCTTTAAAAACAGAACTGCTATTCATTTTACAGAAACAGACTGGACCTATAAAACTATTCAGATTATGCCAAATCAGGTTTATTCCGGATTTGAACTGAGTGTTTCTAATGGTGATAATTACGGTTATCATTTTGTGATTGTGGTGACCAGTGAAGCAATGCCTTTTATGGAAGTTGATCCAAGTGACAGATTAAGTTATGCGGCAAGAAGGGAGATGATTTCCAGACAAGGTGAATTCTATGATATTGAATATAATCAGTTTAATCAGGTTGAAAGGGCCAGAAGTATTAATGGCGGTGATATCGTATTTGAGCGTGATAATTTTAATAATATCGTAAAAGAAAGAAGAAATATATCTCATGGCAACTTCTTTGAAAGAACTATGTCTTATACAAATAACGGCAGGAGACTGGCCAGTGAAACTAATTTTAATGGCGGAATTACCAATTACCGTTATACTAACAATAACGAAGATTTAGTTGAGATTATAAATCCTGATTCATCAAGAACTAATTTTGGACTTGATTCCAATTTCAGAACTATCAGTATGACACAAAGTGACAAAGAGAGAGAAAGCACACATTTTTACAAGTATAATAGCTCGGATAACATTGAAAGTGTCAGGGTGGAAGATGTTAAAGAGTATCGCTATCAATATGGCCATGATCTGGAATTTAAAGGTGTAGAAGCTTTCAACCCGGCTAATAATCAAAGAAAATATTTTACAACTTTCGTCTATAATAAAGATGGTGATGTTGAAAATAAAATCTATGGAGAAAAAGATAAATATACTTTTAACTATGATTTTGAAGGCCGGATAAAAAACGTAATTTATAGTGATTATGATGGCAATCACAAAACAAATGTCACGGAATATGCTTATGATGAAGCTAATCTTAAAGTAACAATAACAGAACCAGACGATAAAATTGAAGTTAATTTTGATTTCCATGGAAATCCGGTTAGTCTTAATGATCAGGAAGGCAATAATATAACTACTAGCTTTGAATCAGGTAATTTTATAGCAAGAAGTTATAATATTAAGAATGAACAAAGATTAATGCTTTCTGGCAGTAATCACAATCATAGTCCTGATAACAGCGGTTTGATAAGTCTGATATTAAGTCAGTTAAGAAATACTGCTTTTGCGAGTTTTAGTCTTAATACGGCTTTATCATTTATGGAAGACGGGGTAATGAGAAAAGTTGGCAATAATCTCCCAAGAACAAGAATTTCCAGAAATTTACCGATTAATTTTGTGAATGTTTCTAATAATAATCGTTTAGTCTATATCTTCAGCCGTTTTCCGCAATTTAATTTTGCGAATCAGAATATATCATTTTGGTTCAGAGTACCTGCAATATCGGGAAGAAATGTCTTATTTGCGACAGGCAATGGCGATAATTATCTGGAAGTATTTAATAATGGCACGCAGGTATCTTTAAGAATTGGCAGAAACAACCAGCAGGCTTTATTAAATCTTAGTGGACTTACTGCCAATATTTGGAATTATTTAGGAGTGAGCTGGCGAAGTGACGGCAGATATACATTAACTTTAAATCGTCAGGAAGTTTTTGGCAGTGGTCAGGCAGTCAGGTTGAATCAAACCCTTAACTTCGGACACGATCCGTTTGGAAGTAATAGTCATAATGTAGCGATAACCCATATTGTGACAAAAGTAGATGCATCAGATAATGATTTAGAAAGTATTCGGGAAGTCTTTAATCTGACCAGGGGCATATTTAATCAATCAGGTGGTTTAGCCGGTATTTTTAGTGGCGAAAGTGCGGTAACACATCTTTTAGAAAGACCGGATTTGTTAAATCAGTATCAGGTATTTACTTTAAACGGAACATTAAAAAGTATGAATGGTGTTGAGCCATTCAGAGTTTCAAGGACGACGGAAAGTTTTATTTATGATTTTAATTTAAACAGACATGTTTTAAAAGCTTATGGCGGTGAGTTACAATACCGCTTACCGGTCAGAAGTGATTTTGGGACAATTCTCTTAAAAGTATTGATTGAGGAAAATTCAGGCGAACAAACATTACTGGTACTTCAGGGTGGAGGTCAGGTAATTCAGTTTTACAGGAATGCGGGTAATGTTTTAGGATTAAGAGTAGGAACAACGGAAAAGTTATCTGATTTAACAGTCAGTAATAACGAATGGCATAATATTTCTTTAAGCTGGAATCAAAATATTTTCACAATCAATTTAAATGATCAGGCAGCTGATATAACAAATCTGCCGTTTAATGCCTTTGATAATTTAAGTATTACAATAGGAAGTAACAGAACTTTACCTGGTGAATCAAATGCACTTATGGGTAGAATCGGTGGCTTATATATAAGCAGTCCGACCGCTGAACCGGTTTCCGGAAATAATCTACAGCAGATTTTCAGAGAAACAAAGAAAAGAACCCGTTTTGATGTGCTGGGTTTACCGATTCTGGAAGAAGTATTTGAAGATACAGAGATGACTTTAAGAAAAAGACCGACTTATCAAAGTGATAATGGCAGAGCTTCCGGCTTACTGATAAATGAATTAACATCTTACAGAGGAAACGGGCGGATGGAATTTGACTATACTTATGATGCTTTAAGTAATGTTAAAAGTATTAAAGGTAATGTAAACCGCAATACCAAGAGAATTGATTCTGAATATAGTTATGATCACAGAAATTTTCTGAGAAGAGAAGTTAATGTAAATTCAGATATAGAGTATACTTATGACAACAATGGAAATATCTTAACAGCGGCAGATAACAGAAACAGTCAGACTAAAAGATTTGAGTATAATAATCCTTTAAGTAAAGATTTATTGACGAACTATTCTGACAATGAGAAAGACATTGTGTTTACTTATGATGAAAAATATATCGGTAATCCAAAGACTAAAGTCGTAAGAGACAAGGACTTAAATATTCTTAGTAATCTTCATTATCAGTTTGAAGGCAGAAGGCTCAAGAGTATTGACGATAAAAAAACTGGTGAGAAGTTAATCTTCAGCTATAACAGTCAGGGATTAAGAATATCAAAGAAATGTCAGAAAACAGTTGACAATAGTATATCAGATGAAGTAAAATATTATTATGACGGGAGTATGTTAATCACAGAAACAGGTGTTGGTTATCGTTTAGACTTTCATTATGATAATAGCGGACTGTTATTTGCGTTTACGCACACTGTTGGAAGTATTCGGATAAAATATTATTATTTAAGAGACAGTTTACTGAATATAGTGGGGATTGCGGGACCTAATGGATTGGTTGCGGAATATCAGTATCATAATGCGTTTGGATCACATAGTGTGATTAATCACAATAACAGTACGATAGGTCTGATTAATCCATTTAGATATAAAGGTTATTATTGGGATGAAAGCTGTAAGATGTATTATCTGCAAAGTCGGTTTTATGATCCAGAAATTTATCGTTTTATATCGGCAGATGATATTCAGTTTATCGACCCGAGTAGAATTAGCGGTTTAAATCTTTTTGTTTATTGTAATAATAATCCTGTTATGGGTTATGATCCTTCAGGAAATTTCAACTGGAGCAAATTTTGGGGAATTACCAGCATGGTTATGGTTGGTGCAATAGGAGTAGGGTTACTATTTGTTCCAGGAATGCAACTTCTTGGGGCTGGAATATTAATTGGTGGAGCTATTGGAGCTTTTACTGGTGGCATCTCTGCTTCGGCTAGCGGCGGTAATTTTTGGGCTGGTGTCGCTTTAGGGACATGGTCTGGAGCATTAAACGGCGCATTGGCAGTGTCAGGAGTAGGATATCTTGGAACAATTGGCGCTGCATTTGGTATAGGATTTGGACATAATGCGGCTTCTCAGATGTGGGTTGATGGAACAAGTTTCGAGAATGTTAACTTAAGACAGGCAGCTAGATCTGGAGCAACTAATGCTTTATTTGCAGTAGTTTCAAAAGGATTTCTTGACGGTTTAAACACTATTGGAGTTGAACAAGGCGGAACGGCGCTAAGTGCATTTGAGTTACGGGTTGCTTCAGTATTTCTAATACCTCGATTTGCCTTTTCTCAATTTACGGCTGAATTCATTAATCCGGCAAGGGGAAATCTAACAATTAATGATGTTAGCCGTAGTATTAACGGTTTCCTAAATAATAGAATAAGTTTTAATAATGTTAAAGCCAAATTTTAATAATTAATTGTGAGGCGAGGTTTTTGAAAAATAAAAAACACTATATTACATTAGCAAATATAGCATTCTTATTGTTTGCAATATCTTTTCTCGTTATGTTACTGATGGGCATGCTTGGATTTTTGTTAACTCAAGATGAGGGAGCAAAGATTATTATTTTACCTGCAAGTATATTTCTTATCATTAGCCTTTTATTATCTTTTATGCTTTGGCATTGGGTTGAAATAGATAAAGATGGTATTCATGCCAAAAAACTTTTTAAGCATATTTATACTATTAAATGGGATAATATTGCACGAATTGAAAAAGTTCGATTAAGAGATGACAGGGGAGTGAACTTTAGATTTATTGTTTTTGATCGAGACTATAAAATAGAAAAATACAAAAGTATATTTAACAAAGCTAACGGAATAATAAAGATTAGACCTACAACAGCAGTTGAAGAGGCTTTAATTAATTTTTGTACAAATCAAGAAAAAATTGACGGAGTAGTTGATGACGCTACTATTAGAAAACTTATTTTTGCTCAAGAAGCAAGCGAAGAGCTTGTGACGGAAGAAATGGAAAAAGAAGGCAAAATTAAATAAACTGTAAGCCGCAATAGTATAGCGCAGCAATGCTATTATTTGCGGTTTATACTTTATTCAAAAAAGGGTATCGATATCATTTAGTACTTTTGGCAAAATGGTTGGTTCGCAATTTGTTTTAGACAATTATTTTATGAGGCTTGCAGGAAGGTTTGAGCTATTTGATAGAGCATTAAGCCTCTTTGAAACTCATGCGGAACTTTTATGGAACATTAGTTTAGCGCCTAGACTTAATAATTTTAATAGGTTTTTAGGGAGGTTATTTTGATTGAGCGAAAAAATAGTTATTAGACCGAAAAGCGGGCAAAATGTGAACTGATACTTGTCAAGTAGACAGTAGTAAAAATAAAAAAATATTATACTCTTAAGGCCTGATTCCGATAATCTATCGGGGTCAGGCTTTTTAGTTTTGCCTGTAATCTTCATTATCAGTTTGAAGGCATAGTTTTTGTTTCCTTTCGTTGATATTTTATTATATATTATGACTATCCCCTCATTTAAGATATAGCGTATTTCTTGCTTCTCACGCAAGCCTTTAACAAATTCTCCAATATATTTTTCTGATTTCTTCTATTAAACCTATAACAGAATTCTGCCAGATAAACTTGTAGATGGACGGCACTTAAACCATGATATGTTCCGATTATAAATCTCTTACAGTTCGAAATAATCTTGTTCAACCAAAACTGTTTACTTTTGGAATCATAGCCCATTTCTTTTTCATTTATTAATCTATATCCATAATTACTCAAATTATAATAGGAATGATATGAATCACATGATATTATCGCATCCGCATTTACATTATTATTAATTACCTCAACCAATGTTTTAGACTTCAAATTTTCAAGAACAGTCATTTTTACATAGTTCGGGTTTCCATCTTCATTCAAAGATAGTTGTACTAATACAGGAGTCTTATCTGTTCTCCTGCCTCTTTTTCCACTTTTTGACGGACCACCAAAACATGCATCATCTGTTATGATAAGTCCGTCAAGCATATAGTTATCATCTCGCTCTTTCATCATTTTTCTGATTTTGTGCACCATTAGCCAAGCGGTTTTATATGTTACTTTTATCATATTACTTATCTGTAATGCTGATATCCCTCTTTTGTCAAATGCCACATAATAAATAGCTTTAAACCATTTCACTAACGGTGTCTTGCTTTTTTCAAAAACAGTTTGCACTATAAGTGATGTTTGTTTAAGACATCTTTTACATTGATATCTTTTTGATTCATTTTTCGGAGATATTATCCAATACTCATTATGATTACATTTTGGACAATGATATCCCAATGGCCATTTTAGCTTAAATAAATATTTATAACATTTTTCTTCACTGTCAAAGTTTGCAGAGAATTTGGTAAAATCCATTGCTTTGTTTTTGTGCATTCTATTTCCTTTCGCCATGTTAAACACCTCGTTTTAGATCTGATATTATATCATATCTTGATTAATATTAAAAGAGGGGATAGTCATATTATATATTATTATCAACGCAGATTCAATAATCATTTTAATTGTTTGCTAAGCAAATTGCATTGTGTCCAACTTTTGTGCCACATTCAGAATTTAAGAAAACAGTTGACAATAGTGCTATGGATAAATTTGTGTTTTTACCAATGAATTTTCAAACTGCAAAGAAACTTATCGCAGAAGGTTTTTTGATTGAAAAAATTGTTTATGAACAAGGTTGTGGAATGGAAAAATATTTAGCCTAAATTGACTTTTAAATTGCATAGTTTAGTAAAAGAAAATGATTAAATAAATTGAGATTGTTTTAAGATTAGATTTGTTAATAGCGAAATCCAGACTTTTTCGCATAATAAAAGCTAAGAGTTAAAAAACTTAATCTTTCATGTTAAAATAAATTGAGGTTGATAAAAATCAACTTTAAACAGGGAAAGTTAAGAAAAAGGGCTCTTAGTTTTTTTCTTGCGTATATATGCGCGTAAGAAAAGTTTTGGAAAAGGTGAAAGAGAGCCTGAATATCGTCCGAGACGGATTGAGAATGTTTCTGGTTTTACAAATATAGTAGCAGTCGCAGCTGGTATGGGTCAAAGCATTGCATTAGATAGAAATGGCAGGCTTTGGACATGGGGAACAGGACTTATAGGTCATGGTAATGAATCAGAAAGCTATGAACAAAGATTACGGCCAAGAGCAATAACAATCGGTTATGATGCAGATTCTGTTTTACCTGCTTTCGTCTCAATCTGCGAAAGAGGCGCGATTTTAGATGAAGAAGGCAGGTTTTGGGGATTAGGCTCATGGGGCTCTATCTTTCGTCCATTCCTTCTTGAATTTACAAATGTTGATGGTGCTGAAACGCCAAGATTTACAGCTAGCAGCGGCGGTTTAGCTTTAGATATTAATCGTCGACTTTGGAGTCATGGTAGTCTTATAGATTCGACATTAGCATTTCGCACTATAAATTCTTTTTCAGGCTCGCATGCCGCAATAGATACTAATGGTAATCTTTGGACATGGGGGAATAATCAGTTCGGCGCACTTGGACATGGAGATTCAGACTGGTCTAATAATAATCTTAGACAATTAGCAGAATTAAACAATATTGTCGCAGTTAGTGTCGGAAACAGTTTTATGCTGGCAATAGATAGACAAAATCGTATCTGGAGCTGGGGAAATAACCTAAATGGCCAGTTAGGGCATGAGGAACGGTCGCTTGATTGTGAACTTCGCCTTAGACCACGAATTTTAATTTTGGGAGAATAGAATCTGCAAAATGTTTTGAATATAATATAGCATAGTCAAGCCGAAAAATGGTTTGACTTTTTATTTATTCCATGATATACTAGTAGTCAAATTGAAATGAGGAAATAAAATGGATTATATAAAAAATAACAAAATGGCTTGGGAAGAAGCGTTTGAAAATAGACATAAAAATTGGGGAGATGAAAATTATTTAGCCTTAAATAAAGTAAAGTGGGCTTTCTTTAGTGAAGATATGCAAAAAGAGATTAAAGAGATAGATTTAAAGGGTAAAAAGATAGCACAGTTTTGTTGTAATAATGGTAGAGAAATATTATCACTTGTTAAGAATACGTCATGTAATGGTGTAGGTTTTGATATAGCCGAAAACATCATTAATCACGCAAAAACTACCGCAAATAAAGCTAAAATTGCTGATTGCACTTTTATAGCATGTAATATTTTAGAGATACCATCAAAGTATTATAATCAATTTGACTTTATATTTTTAACTATTGGCGCTATAACTTGGTTTGAAGATTTAAATATACTTTTTCAAAAGGCTAGTAAATGCCTAAAAACTAATGGCTTATTATTGATTAATGATTTTCATCCGATCTATAATATGTTAGCTTTACCTGGTGAAGAAAGTTATGATCCTAATAATTTGGATAAAGTGGCATATTCCTATTTTCGGAAAGAGCCTTGGATTGAAACAAATGGTATGAGTTATATGTCAGCTGAATATGAATCTAAGCCTTTCATTAGTTTTACTCATAATATGTCAAACATCATTAATGGTCTATCAGCAAATAATTTAAAAACTATAAAACTTAATGAATACGATTATGATATTTCCGATAGCGCAACTGTATATAACGGCAAAGGCTTTCCACTTTCTTATATTTTGATAGCTGAAAAATGCTAGTGGAGAAACAAAAAAATATTTGATTTAATATGACATAATGCTGTCATATTTAGTGTTGTATAATGTAGTTGTGTGTCATAATAACTATTAACATAAAGGAGATATTCAACGATGAACGTAAAAAACTGTTTAACCGAAATCGCCTTACAAAACGGCCTTGACATTAAATCCATGCAATTTCCCGATTGTGAAATTGAGCCCGCAAAAATTAAAGTCATTATAATTAATGAAGTAGTGCCGAAAAACCCGGAAGACTGGTTCTATAGCGAAACCAGTGACCCTGAAAACAGAAGAAACGTACTCGGCTTGTTCGAAAGCGCAGACGTACCTGTAAAGAGTATGCGTGACATTCTTGATTTGGATATCTATGTTACCGCCGCTCTAAAAACTCCGAAAGAAAGCTCCACAGCCGACCCCGAAGTCATTAAAGCGCAGCTCCCGCTGTTGGAAGCCGAACTTGCACTATTCCCGAATATCAGGCTTATCATGCTCATGGGAGATGTTGCTATAAAAATGGTCAACCTGATTGCGAAGGCAAAGACGAAGAAAAATGCTTGCCAAGCAGGTGCAGCAGGCAGGCGTCGGCATTGGGAAAATAATGAATTTTATTGGGGCGATATCCGCATTTTCCCGTCCTATATAATGACAGGTAAAAACCTTTTGATTGAGCCATTTAAGCGCGACACAATTGCGGAGGACATACGTAGGATGATGGAGTTCATACAGGTGTAGGTTAAAAAGCCCTTGTTTCCGTTGATTTTCGGTAGTTGTACAATGGAAACTGTTGTCAAGTTATGTTTGGTATAATAATCAAAAAAGAAAGAGAAGTTTGTATGGTAAAAAGTATGTTAAGCGCAATGCAAAAAAAGCAAAGCGGAGTTTCTGAAAAAGTATTACCTGTTTTTGAAAGTATTATAGAAAAATATGAAGAAAAGGCAGGACCTAATCTTATTGGTCTTAAATGTCTTCAGCCAGAATGGGATGATGAATTTGCATGTGCCATGGCTAAACACCTTACTCAGGAACAACGTTTTCAAATATACAAAACACAAGGTGCCTGTAACGGTGCGGGTGCCGATAAAGAACGCAATGCTTTTGCTCTGGAATACGCTCATCTGGCTCTTGATGAAAGAATGAAGCTGTTTTCAGAAACATTCAGAAGATGGAAACCTACTTTAAATAAAGATAACACATTAACGCTTCATTTTAAGTGTTCGCACGGATATTATAAAAGGGCTTTAGATGGTACATACACTGTCCCGCCGAAGAATGTAGAATTATATTTTGAAAGATGCGCAGGCGGTCGGTTATATGAATTACAAAAGGCATTGGGGATAAAACTAAATATTAAATCAGTTGATGTTTCTCCACTTAATAAAAATGTAAAAAATCCTGTTGTATTTACTTTTGAAATATTAGACGAAAATTCATAAATGTGATTGTTGCGTAAAAGAATAATGAGTAAGAATGATTTGGAAAAACTTAATGAACAACTACTTAAAATTAAGTGTTTTGTTTATGATTCATGCGGATTTAATCTTTCAGAAATATACGAAGAAGAAAATAAAGATTATGGGGCTTATAAATTTAAGCTTAATAATTTGAATGTTTGTTTTCGGACCGCAAAGATTACACCGACGAAGGTTGGGCAGTTTGTAACATTTTGGAAAAGAAATTCAGAGGATAAAAAAATATGGCCTTATGATATTTCTGATAACATTGATTATTTAGTTATCAATGTTTGTAATAAAAAAAATTTTGGTCAATTTGTATTTCCTAAATCCGTTTTAAGTGAAAAAGGAATTATTTCAATAAAATGGCATTGGCGGAAAACGGGCAATAAGGGTTTATTCTCCTTGGGATAAGTTCAGTAATAAACAGGCTGAAAAAACACAATCTTGGCAATTACAATATTTTCTAAATTTATCTGAAAATAAAGTTTTAGATATTTCATATGTCAAAACTTTATATAGTCAAATTTAAATCTTATTAATTTATAAGAGGGGTAAATAAAATGCATGAAAATCATGATGAAATTATATTAAAACCAATTAGTGAAGTCGCTAAATTTCAAAAAAATTTAATACCAATCAATATTCCTGATTTTTATGCATTAAAACCTATGCCGGAAGAGTTTGCATCTAAAGCATGCATCAGAAAAGGAATTATTGCCTTTAGAGACTTTTTATTATTATTTTTTGATCGCTTAATTTTAGCGGGTCATTTATATGCTAAATCACCAAAAAAGCCAAGTAGTATGAATGACTATCCTTTCTTACATAATATCACAAATCTATTAGTTGATATTGGATATTATGGAAAGCTTAATGAAAAAGGCAATTCATTGTTAGTAAAAGAAATACCGTCATGCAAAATAATTGAAGTGAACGGAAAGAAAAAGAACGCTAAAATTTCAAATTCTAGTTTTTCTGACTGTTTACGGTTTTTAGCACTTTGTGGCTTTACTTTTTTAAAAGGAGAAATATTAGAGGTATCATTTCCGCATAATTCTCTCTTATTAGTGGGACTTAAGGCTCTTTCAATTGCGGATATGGAGTTTAGAACGGAAAGAAGATATTGGAATGATAATAATCTTTTACGTTGTGATTACAGATTACTAAAATCAGAGGAAACGGATATGATTGAAGTTTTGAGAGATTTTTTGCATCCTCTATCAAAAAAAATTCAAGATTTGGCTTTAAGATTGCATCAGCGTTACACAGATTTGGGATTAACCTGTATTATGACCATTTTAGGCGATGTCAGTATCGCTTATGCTAATATTAATAAAAATAATAAAGATTTATCGTCAAGAAATATCTATCAGAAAAGAATTTGGGAATTTTCCTATTCAATTAAAAACGGCTTCTGTTTATTTGTAAGAGCTAAAAAAGCAGACACTTATGCAGATTTAATTAAAGAGTTTCCTGT
>Ga0123355_10015818_pt1 | contig 11868 bp, 7 predicted proteins | sample TergutEmb28metaG_3_FD_89872 | JGI IMG/M metagenome (GOLD analysis project Ga0123355, IMG submission 89872) | Embiratermes neotenicus P1 segment gut microbial communities from Petit-Saut dam, French Guiana - Emb289 P1 | ecosystem: Host-associated > Arthropoda: Insects > Digestive system > Gut ... | reverse complement strand
GTCTGCAGCTAGTCAAGAAATTCCCCGCATTTCACGGAACCCGAAGGTTCATTACTGCACTCACAAGCGTCCGCCACCTGTCTCTATCCTGGGCCAGCCCAATCCAGTCCATATACCCACATCTCACCTCCTGGAGATCCATCCTAATATTATCCATCCATCTACGCCTAGGTCTCCCCAGTGGTTTCCTTCCCTCCGGTTTCCCCACCAAAAACCTATACACCCCCCCTCTCCTCAACCATACGCGCCACATGACCAACCCATCTCATTCTTCTCGATTTTATCATCCGCACAATATTGGGTGAGGGGTACAAATCATTTAGCTCCCCGTTACCTCGTCCCTCCTAGGTCCAAATATTCTCCTCAACACCATATTCTCAAACACCCTCAGCTTCCTTTCCTCCCGCAATGTCAGCGACCAAGTTTCACACCCATACAAAACAACATGCAAAATTATAGTCCTATATATCTTGATCTGACCAGCCTCGTGGTCTAGTGGTCAGAGTCTCTGCCTACTAATCATGTGGTCCCGGGTTCGATTCCCGGTTCTACCGTGGGAATTTTCCTTGAAGGGGAGGATTCCCGCAGTGACCGTGGTCTGGGTAGGTTAGTAGAATTTAGGTTTAAGGGCCCTCCTGGCACTACATCCTCCTATATCACCACTCACATCATCGGGAAAACGTAACCGTGCCTCATGGCCGTCCCCACCTCAGAAGTCGGTTACACTTCTGCCATGCCCTGGAGGGAAGACCACGAAGTCCACAAGAACATGTGGGGCATTGGGTGGGGGGGATCTTGATGTTTAAGATTTTGGACAGCAACCTGGAAGACAAAAGATTCTTCACCGAATGATGCTCCATTAAATGTATGAATTAATATTCTGCATTTATTTGGTGTAATAAATGGCGTAGTTAAAAGGCGACGAATTTGTGGACTAGTTGAGGACCTGGTAGTTTCTCAGAAAGGACTCTGCTCCATGGGGTTAGTTAGTTGGGTTGTTTGTTAGTTATGTTACCAACCTTCTATGAGATAAATTCAGCGGAGGAACTGCAACTTTAGGGCCTCTGGATAGACATGTAATATATCATTTCCTTTGTAACTGCTGGAACAATAACATGCTAGGAATTTCTTAATTAATTTATCCAATAGGATGATGCTGAATGAGGATATACAGCCTTATGTCGCAGAAGATGATCGTATGAAGGCATTTCCATTGCTGATACATTGAGTAAAGCTTCATTCCCGACCATTCTTTGAAGAAAAAATATACCAACTTTTCTGGTAAATTTTATATTTTCTTTTAAATGCTGAATAATCCTTCTGCATCTTACGTTTATTGGACCGTGCATCATTGTGATAGTTGAAGAATAAAAGACCAAATTGATGTCACTTGCTATTTTATTTCATTTCTTGTGTACCGAACATGTTTCGGACATTAATATATCCATCATCAGGAGCTTGCGATTATTCTGCTGAATTACCACATTGGTCATATTGTTGTTGGTTCGATGTGTGTTGGAGTTTCGGTGTAGTTGGTTTGGAGTGGTATCCGTATGACATCAAGTTGGTCGTTTATTCTTCGAAGTGACATAAAGTTGGTCTTTAATTCTTCAACATTCCACATGAACAGACCAGTTGTGCTTCAGCCTGCAACACGGATACCACTCCAACCCAACCACACCGAAACTCCAACATACATCGAACCAAGAACAATACAGCCAATGTGGTAATTCAATAGAATAGTCGCAAGCTCCTGATGATGGATATATTAATGTCCGAAACATGTTGAGCACATAAGAAGTGAAATAAAATAACAAGTGACATCAAGTTGGTCTTTTATTCTTCAAAAATCCTTCTGTAGTCTACAAGAGTGGGAATGTTAGTGTGTGGACCACAACGAAACTTTCGTCGTTAACAAATTAACATTTGTGACTGTCATCAATAAAACTCATAACTTGACTTTATTTTTGTCTAAGCACAGCCACCGTTTTAGACAAAACGCATTACCTGAAGGCGAATTCACTAGGCACAAAAGAAGAAGCACAAGAAATGAGTAGCTCTAAAGAACACACCGGATAAAAGAAAGAGATATGTGGAAAATGACTTAATTTATACACAGTGAAATTTTTCATGTCACATCTGTATGCAGTACGTCGCTATGTTAGTAATGTAATGCATAGAAATGCACAGAAGGAAAGAAACAGATTAACATTTGGTTAGTGTTTAAAAATTTGGAACTAGAAATGAAATTTGATAATTTTACCCGTGTAACTTGTACTTCGTACATTGACTGGGTAGAAATTTTAAACTTGCAGTTAATATATAAATTTGGCTGAGAAGGTTGCACGCATTAGCAATAGGAAGACTGTAAAGTGATACCTCGGCTAATGAGTGACACTGCTAACGTATTTTTCTGATAACGAAGATTTTTTCCGCTGTTTTTCGGACTCGGCTAACGAATATGGATTCTGCTAACGAACGTTTTAGTGGATGCGCGCACTAACATAAAGCAGCAAACATGAACGGTCGGGAAATTCCAGGAGCTTAAGAGACGTTCATTCAACTTTGGACAGATATTTGACTTCTTCTTTAGCAAAGAGACAGAGGCCAGCTACTGAAGAAGAGGAGACATGCCTTGAATAAACTTTGAAAATTTGGAAGAAGAATAGTAAAAACGTTGTGTACATATTTCCAGTTTAATAATGTAAAGTGTACTGTATAATATATTATCAGTATAATAGTGTAAAGATGGTCAGTTTTTCATTCTATTTTCCATTCTCCTTCATCCAATTGGGTAGCTGTTCATCTCCGCCTTTGGTGAGTTTTTGTCCTTTTATAGTGTGCTTTTTTACTAATTTGTAAAACTTATCTTTAAATAGTGGGCAGCATCCAGAACGAATTAAACGATTTTCTATAGAAACCTACGAGAAATCACGTTTCGGCTAAAGAAGATTTCGGCTAACGAATGTGATTCCGGAACGAATTATCTTCGTTAATCGAAGTATCACTGTATATGCACATTTCTTAGTAACAGCACATTCCTTTCGTGTGTGCACATGTTGCTGCTAAGTGAACTCTTTAGCCTTTAATAGCGCTGAGTTATGGATTTTATGAACTGGTACACTGACCTGTAAGACGGACAGGGTGTCTTTTGTGACCAAAGTTTTAACGACAGGAGACGTAAAACACGGTGCTCTGGGTTAGAACTCAAGACGAGCCCTACGCCCCAGACTTCCTATCAGGTGAGTGGTGTGTAATACGTCCACAACTCGGAGAACAAAGAAAACGATTGGGAAGTGATTGTTAACTCATTTTGCTGTTTCCAAATTTTTAAACACTAACCAAATAATAATCTGTCTCTTTCCTTCTATACAGTTCTATGTATTACAGTAAGTATAAACCGATGTATAGCTTAACTTATCTAGTTTAGACATAAAATTCTTATGGGTGTCGTTGTGTCAATTTAGTGTCCGATAAGAAGTATAATACAATGCTGCGCCTTACACCATTAACTAATCACCTATCTACCTACCTGGATAACGAACTAACTCAATAACTCCCTACAATAAAACCTACTTTTTGAGGGACTAATTGACCGTCAGTCATGATTTAGTGTATTGTTCGCCTTGTGAGCAAACCAGAATTTCGCTGCTGTGATTGCATGAAGCGGGGGAATGGAGGAGATTGCATAACGAGGAGCTAAATGATCTGTACTGCTCACCTAATATTGTGCGGGTGATAAAATCGAGAAGAATGAGATGGACTGGGTATGTGGTGCATATGGGTGAGGAGAGGAGGCTGTATAGGATCTTGTTGGGGAAACCGGAGGGAAAGAGACCACTGGAGAGACCTAGACGTAGATGAGTGGATAATAGTAGGATGGATCTCCAGAAGGTGGGATGTGGGTATATGGACTGGATTGGGCTGGCCCAGGATAGAGACAGTTGGCGGACGCTTGTGAGTGCGGTAATGAACTTTCGGGTTCCGTGAAATGCGGGGAATTTCTTGAATAGCTGCAAACCAGTTAGCTGCTCTAGAAGGACTGCACCATGGGGTGAGTAAGTAAGTTTGCATGAAGTCCGTATCCTGTGCCAGACGGATAGAGGCCACACACCCTTTAATTCTGTTTATTAGCATTCCGTTCTTTCTTCACCCTTAGATCTAAGTACGAGGGGTGCTGATAAGTCCTTAGCCCGACCAGGAAGGAAACAAGCTACAGCGAACAAACTGGGGATTGACTCAACATACTCCCCACGAAGCTCAATAAACTTTTAGCTAACTTTTCCAAGCCACTCAAAAAAATCAGAAAATTATCCGTCCAACCAGGTCTCCACGGCAGCAATGAACTCCGTGTCGGATGAAAATTGGCTAAATTTCAATTGTTTCTCCAGTCCAGGGAGCAGGTGGTAGTCCGACGGGGTCAGATCTGGAGAGTGGGGTGGGTGATCAAGACACTGGAAGCCCAGGTAGGCCAGTTTCTTCTGGGTTGCAAGTGCCCGGTGAGTCGGGGCATTGTCGTGCAAGAACAAGACCCATTTTGTGACCTTCCCGCGGCGTTTTCCCTTTAAAATGTCCTTCAACTGCACCAGCAGAGATGAGTAATACTGCTCGTTGATAGTTTGGCCCTGTGGAAGATAATGAGGAGGATGTCGCCTATATTATTAACATTACCTTGTGGCCTTCACTTGCCGTTGTCAGCCTGTGGTTTTAAGTCACTGTTGTGTGTGGAGAAGTTCAGTTCGTACGAAAGCCTGGAGGCAAGAATATCTGGAAAACTTAAGTGCAAGTGGAGAAAAATACAGACGCGTATTTAAAATGAAAAGGTCGGGGGGTTATGAAATGTTTTATGTGTGTGTGAGAATTGTTATTTTATGGCATGAGAAGAAAATAGCGTGAAGGTGTTTGAGAAGAAGTTCCTGAGGAAAATATTTGGTAGATTCCAGTTGGAATGTGATGGCACACGGTGACGCACGGGAGGGGAATTGAAGGGGAAAGTGGCGAATGGAGTGGGAAGCCAGTACCCTTCACACTACCTCGGAACATGCTGTATCCAGCATTACTACCGCTGACGCGCACAACTCGGCTGCCAGTAGTCGACTGAACTGACGCCCCTGCCGATTTTAATGCACTCGTCCGTTTTGCCGACAGACGAAATCTGGTTTCTGCGCGTGTGCCATCACAATTCAACTGGCCTCTACCCGGTGTTATAACTGTCACAGTTCATGGCCAGTAATTACACACATTCTGCACCATTCGATTGCCCCTTTACGTCCATCGCTGCTGCCATATTGTGTGTTCCTAACGCTGAATGTCAAAGCCGTCTATCCACCCCTAATTATATCAGCATAAAGCTTAGGTTTTGATTCGTAAAAGATAAATTATTTTATATATTATCCTCAATTATTTTGTGTGCTTTTTTATGTTGGCCTTTTATTGACCCTGGAATTTGGTGTGTGTGTTTATAAACGGATTTGTTTAACCTTCTTTGCCAAAAGCACGTTAAAAACGAAGTTTTAACACGTTTATCCCTTTCATGGAAAGTGTTGATCCTATTATTGTATTGATTTCATGACATAACATCACAAGGTTACGTTCTGTGCCCACATAAAGCATGCCAGTATTGGCAGAGCTGCATCGATTTATTTTTAAGTGCACCACTAAAAGCATCATGCGTGCCATTTGACTTTTCATATATCGTGCAGCGTAAGTAATGTGACGCCGTTTCGTCTTTTTGTTTTATTATTATTATTATTATTTCCTAGTCCAATAGTATGTGATTCAACTGCGGCCCAACAGCCCAACTCAATCCTAGGTATAGGAAGGGAAGAAAACAGCTACACACAGTGAGAAACAGTACATGGCAACAGCAACATTGTGTGCCAACACCACATGGACATACACCCACCCAGGGGTAAAACCGGAGCGAGCTGGGAACACACTAACACCCGGAGCGTAAGTAAGTACTAAGCTGTTTATGTTCCCCCAGTACAACGAATTTCCCTGTATAATTAGGTCGGATTAATTCACCACCCTTCTCACACACATCTCTGTCCCAACAGGCAAGGAACCATACATCCAAGGTCATTCGGGTCTCCTCATAACATGACCCCAATTAAGAGGAAGGAAGAGGAACACGCCTCTTCATAATACCAGTGCACCAAGAACCTCCAAACTTGACACTGGCCACTAACACTACCATGCCTCTAGTCAGAGCATACCACCACATATAGAAATTACATTAGGCAATAAGGCCCTTATGTAGAGATCTCTGCACCACGTGGGCGCTCAATGTATATAATAGGACTTTAAGTTCTCTGGAAGACAACCTGAAGATGGCCAGTAAAGGCCGAAGCATGTAGTTGTATAGTATATCCATTAAATACACCTTAATTGACATAGTTGTGTTTGACTACATACCCTTTCCAAATTTCATACCTAGATCGCCTCATTATTGATGTTTCTAGGTCTCACGTGATTAGAATCACACACACTCGGTGGGGCTCCTCTGAACCGGCCATCGGCTCATCGCAGAGCTACCAACACAACACACAAGAGACTAACATCCGTGCCCTCAGCTTGATTCGAAACCGCGATCCCTGCAATCGAGCGGCTGTATACCTACGCCTTAGAACGTACAGCCACCGGGATCGGCCAGTATTGTGCCTTACACTGTCCAATGCCTGATAACTTACGTCCTGGACGACCAAGGAAATATAGTTCGATTTTCAGAAGGAACAATAGGTTTCTCTGTTCTCCAAAACACCCAGAACTACTCTGGGGTCCACACAGCTCCATATTAAATACGCATCGAGGCTTCTTTGGCGGTAAAGTGTCCGAACCATGAGACTGACAACTGAGTTGCGTTTGGTGCCGAGATAGTGTCTTGATGACACGACTTGGAACCTCTTTAAGTTATGTTGTTTCCCGCAGAACCACTGGTAAATGCCACCCTATAACAGTTTACGAAGACCCAGAGGTGGAGGGGAGGTATAACTCAACTCTTTCTTTAACCTCGGCGCTAGATGGGGTGGGTGGTAAACTCAATACCCCAACCACTGTAACTCCAGAAAGAGACCCGGAACCCATTGTATAGGAGACTGGGTGGGTCCCAGGAGCGGTCTGGACGGATGCGGAAAATCTCGCTTCCACCGGGATTCGATCTCTGGACTTTCCAGCCCGTAGCGAGTCGCTATACGAACTGAGCTATCCCGGCACACGCAGAACCGCTGGTGGTCACTTTTAAGCTCTACACTCGCCACGTTTCTCCTACAATTAGTGTCTGTGATCTTGAGAATTTGTTTCCTTCTTTGTGTATCATTTCTGTTTTTGTATTGTATTCTCCGTACGGAACATAACAATTTTCTCCTGTCTCGGTGTTGGATGTGTCTCCGATGTGTCTGTTCCACTGTATGTGAAAATCCCTGCTTTAAGAGGTCTCTCTCTTTCCGCAGCGGCCAGTGCCCATCACAGAGCATATTCATACATTAAATTAACTTTCTCACAAATTTCGACTCATTTCTTTATTTTCAATGTGAGTTTTTTTATTGTTTATATGAGGAAAATCTTACCGGTCAACGTTGCTTTAAGTCCTGTAATAAATATTAACAGCGTGGACAGAGTAGCTCAGTCGATATAATGACTGACTACGGGCTGGATGGTTCGGGATCGAATTCCGGTGGGGACGAGATTTTCTGCCCGTCCACACCTACCTTGGGCCCACCCAGAATCCTGTAAAATGGGTACCGGGTCTTTCCCGGGGGTAAAGTGCGGCCGGGGCGTGCTGCTGACCACTCACCCCTTCTAGTGCCGCGGTCATGGAAGAGTAGAGCTATACCTCTACCCACCCTCTGGGCCACACGGGGCCTGTAACGGGATCACTTTACATTTACCTCTTAATAAATAATAAAATGTATGTTATAGAATATCTGGAAGTATTTTTGAGAGTTCGCAGCTGTACCAGAACTCGGGAGAAACAAATATGTTCTTAATCATAAGGTTTGTCATCCGCGTTGTGTTAACAATAAATTAGGTTAGATTGTGTGTGTATACTGTCTGACACAACTGTAAGGTGGTAAATGTAATATTTATTATATTGTGAACAACTTCATATTCTTTAACCCTTTAAAGTCGAAGCGCAGACCGCTGTATTTAAAGGCCCAGTCCGTACCGCGCTGTAAACACTTCCAATCGCGGTTATAAAAACCAATCAGTTTATGGTGTAAGTGGCACAAGTCGCTGTTTGTTCTCAGATAAATACAAAACACATAAATACAGTTTGGGCAGAGCGTACAGCTGTTGAATGTTAAACTGGTGGTGCGTCACGTGACCGTTAGGCTTTAAAAGGTCAAATGTCATCTAGTTTCAATTTATGTAATGAATTGTGGAATTAATGAAACCGTAACGTAAAATTTAGTGTACAAACCCTTTCGTAGACGGACACTTGCAAGCCATCCAGTTTCTTCACTACATTTAATGTTTAATATTTATTTAACGACGCTTAACGTTACTGAGACTGTGCAGTGTCACATGGCATTGTGGGTCGATTTGTGAATGTGGAATATTTAAAACACTTGGCTAGCCTTATAACAAACGATGTAAGGTGCACACGGGAAATGAAATCCATAGTCACTACGGCAAAAGCGGCATTCGAAAGAGGAATTTTTTAACCAGCAATTTGGACCTAACTTTAAGAAAAAAAGTTAAGCAATTCTACTTTTAGAACATAGCTTCATACGGTCCAGAAACTTGGATATTTCGGAAAGTAGATGAGGAATACTTTGCAAGTTTTGAAATGTGGTGCTGGAGAAGGATGGAGCAGATCAGTTGGAACGATCGTGTGAGAAATGAAGTATTACGTAGAGATAAAGGGGCTAAGAACATCCTACATACAATAAAAGAAGGAAGGCTAACTGGATCGGTCATATCTAGCGTAAGGAATGCCTTCTCAAACACGTTATTAAAGAAAATGTAGAAGTCACGGGAAGACGAGGAATAAGAGGTAAACAGCTACTCGATAATTTGAAGGAAAGAAAAGCTACTGGACATTGTAAGAAGGTGCACCATTTCACGCTCTCTGGAAAACTCGCTTTGGAAAAGTTTATTGAAAGAAAAGTTGTGTGCTGATGTGTTGGAGAGACTGGGGAATGAAACGGCTTTGTATCAACTGCTTTTGTACCTCAAAGGTCTGACAGAACTCTCGGAGTTCCTACTCTCTGAGAAGAGATTTGAACTGTGGGCCACCCGAACACGTGTAAGAAGGACAGTAGCATGAGCCGTCATGAACGTAAAGACGCTGTTATCAGTGTACTAGTGTGCGTATGTGGCGTAGTTAAATGAATTATTCTGCGGTGTCTGTATGCATGTAACAAGGTTGATATGAACAGTCATTACTCGATGTATATCGATGTGGATGCAGGAACTGTAATTAGAACTGCCATGTCTGTACAGATGCGGATGTACGGAAGTAAGTATGAGTTTTGTTTATGGGATCTGGACGGATGTATATTAATATTATCAGTCAATAGTCTGCCAAAAGTGATGCAAAGACGTTAATACGAACTGTCATTTCTGTATCCATACAGACATAAAGACGTTAATACGAACTGTCATTTCTCTATGTATACGGCTGTAAGAACAGACGTTTCATTTTAGACGCCAGCTGGAGACATGGACTGGGAACAGCACTCAATATCTTGGAGTCGCCTGACACTCAGGACAACAAAGATGTGTGTGTGTGTGTGCGTGCGTGCGTGAGCCAGGCAGGCTATGGCTCAGGAGAAGCGAGAAATCGAAGTGATGAGACCACGGGAATAAGAAGCACGTCCAAAACGCTACGTGCCACGGGAAAGCAAACAACGATTTTATCGTAATCTTGAGAGGGACGAAGTAAACACCTTCAGGCTGATTTATTAAGATTCCCACTGGGCGCATTTCACTTGCAGATAGAGAAGTTTATTTTATAAAGCTTAAATTTGTTCCTTTTTTTGAAGTTTTTAATAAAATCAGTCCCCTCTATATTGCGTCATAATGTCTTATATTTAAAAATTAACTTCAATATATGTAATAATAATAATAATAATAATAATAAATGCCAGTATTAATTGGAGCCACTGGAAGAGTAAGAAGAAACTGAAGGAAAAATTTGGAAGCTGTATCAGGAAAACATTCGATAGGTTCACTACAAAGACAGCTATGCTTGGAACATCACACATAATACGGAAAGTACTGCAGTGTGAAGTTTGAAGCCTCGACGGTGGGGATCACCGGTGGGTCAAGAGAAGTACCAGGAAGAAAAGGCTTGTGACAAGAGATATCTATATTGTATATTATTATTATTATTATTATTATTATTATTATTATTATATTAGTCACTACAGTCCGTCAAGGTTGATCGGTCCAAGGCCTGACGACGTAGAAGAGAGAGGTCACACAATTTCCTTTCCATCATTTTGTTTCCTACCATTTTCGTTCGCCACCCGTGCCGTTCTATAATTATCTCCTTCTGTGCCTTTACCATTCGATATCCAATAAAATAGCTCTTAAAATTGGAAAAAAAAATATAAAATAAAATTATTGTTGAATTTCGAATAAGTATATTTTAATTTTCACCAATTTTACCCGCTAGTGTATGTCTTATTATTCCCCGAGTTGGAAATAATATTGTAAACTTTATGCATTTGTGAAGGGGAGAAGTCTACATCGGTATTATTTTCCATTCCTTTTTCCTGTGACGCTGCGGCCCAACGCGGGCCATGGCCACCTAATTCTAGAGGTTTCTAGATCACACACACAAAGACGCATCACAGTCGGTAGGACTTCTCTGGACGAGTGATCAGCTCGTCACAGAGACCTCTACCTGACAAGACACAACACTCACAACAGATAGAAATTCATGCCCCCGGTGGGATTCGAACCCACGATCTCTGCAGGCGAGCGGCCGTAGACCTACGCCTTAGACCGCGCGGCTGCTGGGGCCGGCATTATTTTCCATTGATTTTGTAAAATCCTACCTGTTGATTGCCGAAAAACGGCCAAACATTGTACAGACGACAATATAAAATGCAGTGTTTACTTTGACAATAAATGCAGACATTGATTAACAGACACAGAGGGATGTCGATGTCAGAATTTGATTTCTGTACGATCCCTCACAATATTCGCTTTTGAAAGAAGTTTTCCAATCTAGGAAGTGTGACATCTCCGTTGTGTATATGAAACTAGGAAAATGGTATGTAGTCAAACACAACTGTGTCACAATAGGAGTATTTAGTGACTATAATGGGCAACTACATGTTTCGGCCTGTACTGGCCATCTTCAGATTGTCTTAGGAGAACTTAACTTAAGATCTTACTACAGTATAGCGCGCGCACGTGGTGTAGAGATCTCTACATACGGGCCTTATTTGCAAAAAGTAAAGCTACTTTGTGGAGGTGTGCTCAGCAGTTATGATGGTTCTGTAGTCGTGCGGAGGCCTGTTCTCCGTCCTTCTCCTAGATTAGGCTGCGCTGTGGGGGGCTTGAGTGGCCTTGGGTGCTTTAGTAAGAAGTTCTCCTAAGACAACCTGAAGATGGCCAGTACAGGCCGAAACATGAAGTTGCCCATTATAGTCACCAAATACACCTATTGTGACACAGTTGTGTTTGACTACATACCATTTTCCAAGTTTTCCAAAATACAATAGAATTCCACTTGTCCATATTCACGGTGACAGCGAGCCATCCGGATATGCAGAAAATTAATATAATTGGATCTTATGTTTATGGGACCGTGCATCATCTTTATAGTTGAGTAAAGAGAAAACCAACTTGATGCCACTTATTTTATTATTTATTCAATACTCATTAAATGCTCAACATGTTTCGGCCGTT
>Ga0123355_10015817_pt1 | contig 11868 bp, 3 predicted proteins | sample TergutEmb28metaG_3_FD_89872 | JGI IMG/M metagenome (GOLD analysis project Ga0123355, IMG submission 89872) | Embiratermes neotenicus P1 segment gut microbial communities from Petit-Saut dam, French Guiana - Emb289 P1 | ecosystem: Host-associated > Arthropoda: Insects > Digestive system > Gut ... | reverse complement strand
TATTTCCGAAGTGATCCCGTGGATAACACTTTCGCCACAAATGTCAGTTACTCTGTTGGCCACCTGACATCCACTCTGTAATACGATCCCCGCTCACCTGCAACAACGGTTGCTAAGCGGAGAGCCCAAGGCCGGATTAGCAGTTCGAGCAGAACAAACGTTGACTTGACGACGCAAACCTTAAAAAATTACGAGTTTTAAATAAAACCTTTACATCTCAGAGAACCGTTCCCGAGTTCGAACCTGGAACGGGAGGCCTCAGCCAATTTTTTTAATTTTGAAAAAGAAACAGAAATTTTTGGATTTCCTTGTATTTTTTGAGTTAAGTTACAAAGTCTAATACATTAGACACTTGTATAACATTCAAGGGGCGGTCCTTCCTCTCGGGACTCCCAGTGAAGTACTGTCATTCTCCTCAAATCGCTACCCTTGAGAACAAAAGCACTACTTTCTTTCGAAACGTAGGGAACAACATTATTTCCGGTGGTACAGAGTCGCAGAGTCAAAGAATCGAATCCTCCCAAACTGTCGTGCTAATAAATATTACACAAGTTTAGTAACACACTGTATAACTCGTCCAGAAAAGTGGTTCAAATTTTTTTTTTTTTTTTCGAATCGCCTTACCGATTGGGTTTTATTTTATTTGGATTTCGGTTACTTAAAGGAGCAATACGGAGGTTAAATAATCTTCAATAATAACTATACTTTAGTGTCTGACCTTCTGTTTTGAGGTTAAAGATGTGTTATTAGTCAAAAGTAGGAAACTAATTTGGTAGCAGTATAAAATGGTGTGTGTTGAGCTTCAGGCTGCGTTACGGTGTCGACAGCTTCCGAAAAATATATTTATACTTAAAAACATTGCTCTTTGTGGGTGCAGTCGATACAGCTGTGCCGAACTCTGTCCAAGAGAATTACGAGGATCGGTAAGAAAATAATGGCTTATATTTTTTCTTTCCAATTTTCTTTTCTTACCCACCGGATAGCTAAATGTCCAGCTGCAACAAGATCATCGGTGCTTCAGTTAGCCACGCGCCTTCAACACAGCAGCAGTGCAAATGTTTGATATCGTGGAAGTACTGCTAGGCAGACAGTGAGATTGAATTTCTTACTGTAAGAGGCTCCAGTCCGATAGAGATTCATAGACGTCTGATAAATGTGTATGGTGAGGAGGCCGTAGATGTTAACTCAGTTGGACGCTGGGTCCGTAGTTTTAAAAGCGGTGAAAAGAACATTGGTTACAAGCCCCGTAGCGGCCGACCAACCCTGGAAGGGACGACGGAGATCAAAGATAAGGATAATTCTCTTATTCGGGATGACCGCCCTATCATAACAGAGAGTTGTGCGCCAGAATAGAGATTGGAGAACCAGCGCTTATGACTTTCATTAGAGAACTTGGCTACAGTAAAGTATGAACAAAAAGGGTGCAGAAAATATTGACCCTAGGACATAAAACAGCTCCAAAAAATCTTTGCAGAAATTCTCCAGCGAAGTGAACAAGACGGACATACTTTCCTTTCAAGAGAAATTACCGGTGATGAATCCCGGTTTCATCATTACGATCCACTCACGAAAAGACCATCAATGGAATGACATCATCAGTCGTCTCCACCCAATAAAAAAATTCAAGGTGACACCTTCTGCAGTTATCAATTAAAAGATGGATATTATTTTGTGGGATAGTGAATGAATGTTGTTAGTGGAATTCTTAAACAGAAGTGTCGCAATGAATTCAGAGCGGTATGTTCAGACATCACAGACGTTACACATCGAATTTTAAGATTTCGGCCAAACGAGAAGAGGAATCAAATCCTCCTCCTGCAGAAGAACGTCAGACCACACACCAGTCCCCGCTCACAGGAGGCAGTCGCAACAATGGGGCAAATTCTTCTCCCTCATTCTCCCTAGAGTTCCGATCTAGCACACTGCGAGTTCCACCTTTTTGGTCCCCTGAAGGACGACATTTTGCAGACGACAAGCTGGAACACAGAGTGCCTGAAGAGCTAGGAAGCTTCAGCAAAGAGTTTTACGCGACCGGCATTAGTCTTCTCACGGAAAGTTTGAAAACCTTGGGTTGATAATGGAGAAGACTCTGCGGAAAAATAATCTAAACTTTGTAAGATCTAACCATTACATACCTAAACTCCATTGTAACTGTGATTATACTTTCTGACAAAAAATACCGGCGTACATCTCAAACAACTGAGCAGTCGGGTTTACTGCGTCAAGCGATTTCGAAGAAAGTTACTTATATTTGCAGAAGTTGTTTATACTTATAAAATTTTTCCTGACTTTAATGTTTCAACGTACTGTACGACAGAGGGGGTATAACTTGCAGCTTTGTTCGGCCTTATATGAATGTTTTAAGCTAATTATTTCTATATGTGAGATTCGACCGATTTCATGCTAGTAAAGACTCATAGCTCAGTTTTTAGCTTATGACACGGAAATTTCGTTACCCACCTACCAGATTACACGGTGTAAGATTCAGAAGCCCACTATATCTATATCTACACACACACACACATATATATATACATGCTTAGTCTAAGTTAGTGGCCGCTAACTACATCCATGGCAAACCGTCATTCTTCTTACAGGAATATTGCTTAGATAGTAGAGAAATTTCGCGCATTTTATGGCAGTTAATTGCTCGTTACCCTATTCATAACTGTTCACCACACGTACCTTTCTCAAAAACAATCCACCTGACAAAGTTCCATCCTCTTCCTGCTCCAAAGACCTACGTCGAGGCACCCACAGTGGGATCTCCGGTCAGGGTTGTCGATAAAAAATGTTCATGTGTGTTGCTTCTGCATGCTAAATGCCTCGCATTTCTCATTAATCTATACGTGTTTTAATTAATCTCTTTGTTGTGACCACCACAAATATATGGAGTTAAGAACGAATTATGATGTCGACTGCAGACAGGCACCCTGACACGAATTTTAAGTCAAGTGTGTAATACACTTCGACGATGACATGCTCTGCCTACCAGCACTCGAAGGAGCATGTGATATTCGAACACAAGCTGAACAACAGACAGGTAATCACTTTGTGAGTGACGAGCTGTAGAGAGCAAAGAAACCGCAAAATTGGCGCATAATAAGGGATTTCGGGGACCAGTTACCTCAGTTTGTATAGAGGGTAAACTCTGTCCTTCTCTAACTTTCGCAGCATGAAATCGCTATTCAGTGACAGCAGCAGAGTTTGATAATCAGGGGTGAACATTACAACATAAACAGGGGTGAACAGCAAAGATATAAATACTCATAACGGAGCCCAACAAATTTGAATCGAGTCTGACCCTAAGAAATTAGAACCTAAGACTCTGAACATATACTCACCTCCACTCTTTCAGTGTGACAAAGTTATATAGGAGTTCTGCGTAAACAAATTGGTCTTTTACTACAGGGTCGCGCTGAGACACAGTAAATTGTGGCTCATCTCGATTATGTTAGCCTGAGAGCAGTCGCAGACACATCTGCAGTATGCACACTGCAGTTTGTGAACCAGGTGGCCGTGACATGGCTCAAGTGATTACTGACAGACCTTTCATCGCAGAGGCTCGAATTGAACTCCAGGACAACGTAGGTGTGTCTTCTGGTGAATACAGAGACACTGGGACAGGTTCCTCTCTCAGTATTTCACTTTCCACCTACAACTCTTATTGCACCACTGCTACCTGCTCATGTTCCACTCATCAGCTATTGCACCACTGCTACCTGCTCATGTTCCACTCATCAGCTATTGCAGCACTGCTACCTGCTCATGTTCCACTCATCAGCTATTGCACCACTGCTACCTGCTCATGTTCCACTCATCAGCTATTGCACCACTGCTACCTGCTCATGTTCCACTCATCAGCGACGACCCTATAATCAAAGCAGTTGACAGCATCCATTCTGTAGTCTGCCTTACGAGAGGTCCATAACTTCTTCCAAAGCGAGTTCTTCGCCGATTGCGATGTAATATTCCTCTTTCAATTTACAGCATCTTCTCTTTTTCCTCAAGGTTATCCAGTAGCTAATTATGACTTCTTCTTCTTCTTCCTCCCGTCTATCCCTCCCTCTATCTTTCCTTCATTTACGTGTTTTAGGAAGCAGTCAGTCCCTACGAAGGTATAACCAATTCAGTTAACCTTTCTTCTACTTATTGCATGTAAGATATTCCTTTCCTCCTAGACTCTACATAATACTTCTCCATTTCTGACAATATTGTTCCAAGTGATCTTCTCCATGTTTCTCCAGCACCACACTTCAAAACTTTCCAGATAACTTGGACCTACTTTCCGAAGTGTCCAAGTTTCAGCACCATACATGGCGGTGTTACAAATGTAGAATTTTATCAGTTTCTTCCCTTATGTTTAAGTCCAATTTGCTGGCGGATATAGTGTTCTACTGGTTGAATTCTGCTTTTGTCATTGCAGTCCTGGATTTAATTTCACGTGTATGTCTTAGGCAAATTGTTATCATGTTACCAAAATACTTGAAATATTCCACGTTCTCCAGTCGAGTTTGATCTATCATAATCTGTGTTGGGGATTGTTCCCTTGGGATCCGCATTACCTTAGTTATTTCAACATTAATTTCCATTCCATATCATCTTACAATTTCAAGTAGTCTATCAACTATGTACTGTAGCACCGTCTCTTCCTTAGCCAGTAGCACAACGTCATCTACACATTTCACCCTGCGAAGTATCTGTCCCCCTCCTCTGAAGTCTCCAAACCCTTCAAGGCCGTTCTTGGTAAAGTATTCGCTGTACAAGTTGAATATATTGGCGACACACTACAACATCGACTAATTCCTCTTCCAATCTTCACACTTCGTGTCTCCCCTTGGTCCAGTTTATTTTAATATTCTGATCCATGTACAATTTTGTGATCAGTCTTCTTTCACGACTGTCGATACCAGTTCCCGTTAGAATCTGCATTAATGTTGTCCAGTTTACACGGTCAAATACCTTCTGCCAGTCTATGAAGCACTCGCACAGCTTCTTTTCTATGTTCAAAGTTCGTTCTGATATTATTCTTAGCATCCTAATTGCATCCCTAGTTCCTTTCATCTTCTTAATCCGAGCTGATATTCTCGAAGTAACACGTCGTCAAATAAAACGTTACATGTTAGTTCCAGCAGCGTTAATTTGTGTGTTGTAACTTCACAAACACAGGATTTATGTGTCCTTTTTCCAGTAATGCGTTTCATGTAGCACAACAGTAGGCTTTTTCGTAGCTCGAGGGATTTGTTTTATCATTTTACAGTAAAGTAATATTACACTCTCTAATGTCGGAAACTCTGCTTTTCGGGCACTGAAAACACAGTTTCAGTCAGTGGAGGTACAGGAGCACATACCTGTGGCCCCCTTATTCACCCGACCTCAGTCCATTCAATTTATTTTTTGTGAGGAGTTTCGTGAAGAAGTGTTAACCTCTGAAGTAACATCAGTAAGTCATTTGAAGAAAATAATATCGAAGCTACAGTTTGAGTTTTAACGACACATTTGAGCTAAGTCACGTGTAGGATCTAAGTCGACCTAGAAACAGATCCTATATCGAAAAAATACACCGAAAACCAATCAAGCAAGTTGTTTTAATATTTGAATGTAGTCATCCCGTTGTGTTTTATTCTTAGATATGTAATTTATGTATACTAGTTAATATAGTACCACAACAATTTAGGCTTTGCAACGTTTAACTGTGTTATGTATAGATAACGCATTATATGACAACCCTGTAAGCCTTTTTGGGATCCCAACATGTGCACAGTTAGCTTGCATACATATGTGGTTCTAAACATAGCCTGATGATGAATCTTTCGAGTCGAAACATATCGCTGTAAACATAGTTCATGTTTTAATATAATTTTTGTGTTTACTGAATTATATATAAATTAAATGTTTTGATATATTTTTATGTAACTACGCAGTTCCATGTCTACTCCTAGTTCATTTCACACCCTACTAACATAAAAGAAGCACCATCACGTACAATGCAAATTGGCCTCTCTGGTTACATTTCGTTGACATTACATATTTTTTATTTTCATATTTCTTATCAATTCAATGCAGACTGTCCAGACGGTACATGCAGCCACCAAACAACAAGTTCAACGTTTTATTAATATATTATAGATTTTATCATCAAACGACGATCATGTGAACATTTTAATACAGGATACTGTTTTCAATGAGCTTTAGTTATAATAATTTTAATAATTCTGTGACATTAACAAGCACAAGCTTGAGACTCCCTGAAGATGACGTAGATGCATTGAAACATGTAGCGGTACTTACGATATATAACAATATATATATATATATGTTGTGCATTTGTTGGTCTGGGTAATAGAAAGCACGTTGTCATTTTCAAGTTACCTTTAGGGTTTTAGGCACTGTTGTACTCCTCTGAGCACCTATTAACTCTTTCGGCATGGAAGTTAAGCTCCATAAAATTCGGTGAACACTATGAAAATATACGCGCTTTTCTGCAAGTTTAAGTGCATGTAATTTGCAAAATATTTATCAAAGCGAAAAAAAAAAAATTCCTGTCCACTTAACACAAATTTAAGCGAAAATAAAACACACGTTTCTATCTGACACACATATTCTGTGTCTTAAGTTATAGAATTATATATGTTAAATGAAGTCCATACGCCTATATTTCCTAATCTCACTCGTCTTATCACTTTAAGCCAGCACGTAATTTGAAATATCTGTATTTATGTATGGGAAAGCAAAGTGACCGGAGCATAAAGGTGACCACGTATCTGCCATCTACTGTCTAAATGAGAACAAGTTCCGCTATTCTTCCACTTCCCCATGTGCATTTATGGAGCGCCAAGACAAAACTTCATGCAATTTGTGTCCGCTCACTCGATTGGACTACTGTCCACGTTTCCAAACCAGGTGTTTTACATTGTGCCCAATTATACGGAAATCTGCTCTGTTCGGCAGCAACAACACTCATGACAAATATTAAATTAATAGCCGTGCTCAAATTTTGTTTTCATAACACAATTTATATAAACCTACATAATTCCAATAAGCCATTAGTTATATCTGTCAGTCTAGAACCTCGCAGTTTTTTAGACGAATGTCATGTTGTTACTTTACACTATACAAAGACTGCCAAAGCAAAAGAGTCGCAATTGTAGAACATATTATACACCGAGCAACTTAATTTTAAGATGCTATTTGAAACTGCAGTTGTACTTCTCCCACCTCGCCATTTCGCTCTTCTGCCATATTGCTACTAATTTTAATAGGAAATTAATAACAACGACACTGGAAGATACTGCGACCGCTTAATAGTCATATCGCATTTTGTTAATTTTCGTCACTAATTTTGAAAGTTGAACAAATTAAAATCCCAGCCCAAACACACAGCGTGGATTTTATATAAAACTGTCCCTTTAAAAAACGCTTTGAAGCACAGTGGTAACTATATACACCAACTACTTTGAAGTTTAAAAATCCCACACCCTGCTTACATAGCGCGTTGTGTTGTGTGATTGTGACAATGAACAGTGATTATTTTGCTAGATGTAATTAACTAATTGGTTACTATCAACGAGACTAACTGGTTACTGTGAGGTCATTACTTGAAATTCGTGTTTCGAAATCTTTACTGAAGTAAAATGGCTAACTTAAATACAGAATCATAATTTAAGTCAGCACTCCAATTCCCACTAAGAGAGTTATAAATTTCTAGACAAAATGAATTGACGAAAGATTTTTAAACTGCAAACTCAGCGTTCCGGTTCGTTCCAGCTCATTTTCTTGCAACTGAGGCACCAAACTACCCCTCAAGAGAGTTCGGAGCAATATTGAAATGTAGGACTAAACGCAAATGAAAAGACGGGTCCACAGTATGAAGTAAGGGAATTATGGTCCATGATCGGATTTCAGCGAAAAAAAGAGAGCCGTAATCCATTTTAATATAACGGAGTTAATTACCGATACGTTTTCCCTGCACGACATATCGCCACATAAATCTACACAAGCGGAAATGTACATCTTCAAGGCAACAAATCAGATATCAAAATTAAATTTTGTGGCATAATAAATGTAGCTCACATACCTTCAGCAATTTATTTCAGTATGCAAAACACAAATAACACTTTAAGTGAAGCTGAGGTTTTAACCAAAGTAACGAATAATATACAGCACGTATATTTGTTTTATTCTGTGGTATGACCACCACCAGACTGCACGAGGCACGACTGAAAGAGGCCCAGTACGTATGTCTATGATATAACAGTACTGAAAATTTCAACTCTTCGAAGGCTAATTTGATTGATATTTCATAGGCTTCTTAATGATGATGTTACAAGTATAAGAAACTTGTATCAGCGAGGTCTATACTGTTACGTGGAAAAAAAAAAATGTTCAGTTCCTTCAGAACATCAAATCCTTCTCAGTAATACATAAATCCAGGCGTGTTAATTCTGTTGTTTAACGACGTCACCAACTGTTGGCATTTTGCAGAATGAAAAAAAGTATGCCGCGCCATATCCGTGGTGTAAATTCCTTGGTAAAGAGGAATAAGAAGAACTATTGTACAAAATGTGTTATGAGGCTCTTAATTTTCGAAATAAACGTAACCGTCAAATGGAGCAAATAACATAGGTCAAACACTGGGCACCCCTTAAATAAACGATAAATAGGTGTGTTGCACGAAGGTCTGAAGAAATTCGTTCTGCGATAAATGGTATGGATCCAGCTTAAAGTCAAGATGTGCTTCGAGTCACCTCGCTTCGGGTTCTTCCAATTCTCATGCAATATCGCGTAAGCTTCTCCATGGCTCTCTTGCCACAGCTGCAGTTATGCCATTTTCAGTGACATATCCGTACGTTACTAGGCCGGTCTACATTCACAAATGTCACGGACGGTACATATAATGTCTCAGCGACACTCAGCTGCAGTCATTCAAATGCACTAGGTCCCGGATGAAGTCGATTAGGGTAATGTAGAGCAAATTCTTTCACATTTTGCAGTATTCGTCGTGTGAGTGTTCCATGGCCATTCGATGACAACTGGGCTCTGACGTTTTGTCGTTGTGACAATAACACTGTTGAATAAAATCACCTCAGAAGACAGTTACACGCACCTAAAAAAATTAACGTCGTAGGACATATGTTTAAGCTACGGGCTGGACAGTCTGGAGTTTGAATCCCGGTAGGAAAATGAGTTGTCTCTTCTCCAAAATGTCCAAATAGACTGTAGGGTTCACCCTGCCTCTTGTTCAATGCGTATCAAGGAACTTTCCAGGAGGTAAAGTGGCCGGGACGTAAACTTAACCACTCACCTCCATCTAGTGCCAAGGTTAAGAATAAGTGGAGTTAAACCTCCAACTCCTTTATATGTCTTCAATGCGTGGACACGGAAAACATCATCTTTCTTTTCTAACAAGGAGCATACTGCGGCTAGCTTGTAAGCGAATATCTTCCAGTGTGTACAATGTCGGTGCTACACTAATTAAATATGAGTATAGAGCACTAGTGGAATTATATTGGCGTTGAAAAATAGAAGTATCAGGTAAAAATCCTGCTCACTGCCATTTTTACACCAAATAAACCATAACGAATGAGCTTGGATGGAACGCGGATTCCGGCGGTGACAGGTCGACGACTAACTGCCTGAGCCATGGCAAAACTACACACACACACACACACACACACTAGTTCGGTACATACCGCCTAGTGAACACTTTATGGACAAACGGATTAATGTATAGGAAAATAATTGCTGCTTATTTTGTGAAATATGGGGAAAATAAAAATAAACTGTGTGGGAAATTGCAAAATTATTGTTACTAGAACGCTCGGTACCTACAGCTATGCTGTGTTTTCAAGGTTTAGAGATTATCCAAGCATTAAACTCTTTAAAATGCTGATCTGATTTGCAACGCGCCAGCACAATACACAGAAATAATTCAGCCTTCTTTCACTCAGCGTCGATACAGATGAACAAAGTTAGTACCCAAAATACCACAAATTAGCCTTCTAAATTTGTAATATAAATCCAATTAATTTGGAAAAAAAAACGCATTTTCAAATTCTCGGGGTCCTGCGATAGCGCAGTGGTTATAGCGAATATACTATGGTTTGGGTGGTCTGGGATTCGAATCCTGATATGGGCAAGAGATTTTTCCCTTCTCCAAAACATCCAACATCCTACTCAGTGAGCATCAAGGTGCATAAGGTGGCCGGGGCGTGAAGTTACCTACCCACCCCCATCTAATGCTAAGGCTAAGAATGAGTGAGGATATACTCCTTTTACCCCACAAACATTTATGCCTTGGATAGAGCAAAATTTTCCTTTATCTTCTAAACTTTAAAATCAGGAAGCTAATATTTTTATATCATATAATAAGTTTTAATTCGTATTCTAAAAATCAACCTTCAGTTTCCATTCGTAAAACAACATGATAACTCATGCCGTAAGGTTTCTGACTTATATTGGTAAATTATTCTGATCGAAATTGTGCCAGTAACTGAGCACCGTGATTGGGGCTGTGTGGTTAGTTCCTGCAGGCAGATACCAGTACAGTACCTGAAACTACTCTAAGACATATTCTGATACACTGCCTTTACCACAGCCTGCATAAGGCATTAATTTCAGTACGACACAGAAGGCTAAGAAATATAAGTGTGACTGCAGCAACTTAAAAGGAGCAACACAGTTTTCAGAGCGCGAGTTTTCAGGCTTCTTTCGCGGTGCAGTTTGTGTCTTCGCTCTTCTGATTTGTTACGCAGAGTAAGTTGATATTTGGTCACCCACATATCTGGACAATATGTCGCTTACATCTTTAAGTGTCAAGTAGCATTCTTGGGCTGCTTAACACACAAAACATAACCAATATGTTGTCCCGAAATGTAAGTAAATAACTACTCGTTGCAACTCTCCAGGCGAAGGAAGAGCTATTTCTTTTTCACTGCTTTGTGAAATTGCAGGCTTATAACCACAGGATCTGTACGGCTACAAACCGGCGTTAGTTGTCCGTGGCAGATAAAACGGTGGAGGTGAGGCAGCATGTGGCTTTAGTTTACAGTTTACAGAACGAAGTTTGGTTCTGGTCACGCCTGCAGACAGACCACGGCACGGATAGCTTTTAGCGGTCATTAAAACCCTAGTCTATCTCTCTTCCTCTTGAAAAGGTATGAACCATCACCGACCTGTTAATACTTTACTCCATAGCCATGTACATAATTTTGTAACGTGATAGTCTTACATGGGAAAGACAGACTAATTCGGGGAAATCAGGCACAGAAGTCGGTATGTCAGTTCTGTGTATGGATGTTTTGCTAGGCCCGTGCAATTCTCACTAATCTGGCTGTTCACCGAGAACACCAGGGCAGACCTTCACTCATTCAACCCGAAGCCCATAATGGCTGACATAATACAAAAAATTTTAACTCGTTGGCTCACATGATATAAGACTGTGGTTCGTAACTCAGGTATTCACACGTAAATTTAACAGCTGGGACCTACAACTGGAGATCTGTAGGGACAAGAACACCATACAGGCCTACAAAATATTATCTTCTATTATCTTGTACAATGACCAACAAATACATAATTAATTGACAAATTATCACACTTCTTCTACATGTTTCGACACTATTGTGTCATCCTCAGGGAGCTCGTAGTTAGCACCTTGCCAAGTTACACAAGTATGTCAAATGCAGTAGTTGGTAATACAATTTAAAAACATTTCATATATTCAGATGTTTTGCTGACCGTGCATCTCAGTATAATCTTAGTAATTAACCAACTTAATGCACAAAGTCTTGTTTTATAATAAGCTTATTATATGCCTCTACATGTTTCGAGCACTATGTGCTCGTTATCAGGAGGTCAAAATTGTAT